>ERZ1036435.232-NODE-232-length-40296-cov-31.083994_pt1 | contig 40296 bp, 10 predicted proteins | sample MGYA00514223_ERZ1036435 | MGnify/ENA primary metagenome ERZ1036435 (study PRJEB33795, sample SAMN09464927) | human gut metagenome | host: Homo sapiens | place: USA: Stanford, California | collected 2016-08 | study: EMG produced TPA metagenomics assembly of the... | reverse complement strand
GATAAGCTTCGTCGAATGGATTATACATGCGTACAACTCCTTATAAAAATATGTATTATATTAATAAACATTATACTAGAAAAGATGTATCGATAGAAGAGAGAGGGTTTTGAGTTTATAAAATTTTAAACCTTTTATGTAAAATATCTCATATAAAACAAGTTAATAAACAGGAAGGTGTTGAATTGATTGTTCAATCTTGACAATATGAATTTGAGTTTTTCTTACATAATATTTTTAAAGATTCAATGGACTGTTGTTTTATAAAAAAACCGAGTCACAACAAATGTTGACTCGGGATTTTCAAATATGAAATGCAAGTAATTGTGAATGTTTTATTTCTATTGGAGTGAAAGAACTCCATCCTCCATGAAATATGTTTTATCACAAAAATGAGTTAAACGTTCATCATGAGTAACAATCACACATGTTTTATTTCTTTCTTTCGTTTGTTTTTGAAGTATTTTCATTACAGCCATTGCATTATTCGTATCTAGTGAAGCGGTAGGTTCATCTGCTAGTATGATTGATGGATTTGTGTAAATAGCTTTAGCTATTGCCACGCGCTGTTTTTGACCGCCAGATATTTGATTTGGTAATTGATTGGTAATATCTGATAAATTTAGCTGTTTAACCAACTTTTGATATGCATCTTCACTTAATGTATCTTTTTTATATTTACTAAGAAGTTTGAATTGTTGTTCGATTGTTAAAAAAGGCACGAGATTCGTCGATTGTAATATAAAACCTATTTCGTTAATTCTTATTTGAGATAACTGTTTTTCAGATAATATTGATATATTTTTGTTATTGATGTAAATATTTCCTGACGTAGGTCTTTGTAAGGCGCCAGCCATAGTTAAAAATGTACTTTTTCCTGAACCTGAAGGTCCCACGATAGCAATCAGTTCCCCCTGAATTATTTTTAAATCGGTAGGCTTTACTGCCTGAATCATTTGATTGCCATCTCTGAAAGATTTGCTCACTTGTTTGAACTCTAACATGTTTATGATTCCTTTCTATCCAATTGCTTTAAGTGGATTTATTTTTATTATAGACAGAACAGAAAATAGACTGCCTAATAAAGAAATAATGATAAGAACAATTCCATATATCAACATCGTTAATAAATTAAAATGAATTGGAACGACAGGCGGTAAAAATGTACCTGTTAATAGTGTTAAGAGAAATCCTATGATTGTTCCAATTAAAGATAATATGAAAGTTTGAGCAAAAACCATTTTTGCTAAATAGCAGTTGGTAAAGCCTTGTGCTTTAAGTACACCAAATAAGTGTGTTTTTTGGAGTGTTATAACATATAAGAATACGCCAATTACTGTTGCTGAAATTATAAATAAGAAAACGATCATAAAGTTCAAAGTTAAATTTTGAGCTTTATAGCCAGGAAGATTTTTAATAAACTGCGATATTGAAATGCTTTCTAAATCTTTGTTAAGTTTATGATTTTTCCAATTTGAGTCTTTGATTACTATAGCATTTGTTTTATCTTTTGATAATTTGGGATTAAGTTTCTCAATGGTTTGATTATTAGAGAATAGCACGGGTGAAGCATTATATTTAGCACTTTCTACAATACCTACCACTTTTAGCTTTTCGTCTGATTGAGATAAAGATAAGATATCACCTATTTTGAACCCCTTATCAGCTAATGTTTGATCAATGACTATTTCATTTGAACTTTCAACTTGATGACCTTTAATTATAGGCGGAATTAAAAATGATTTGTGTGTAACGCCAAAAAGTAACGCGTTTTCTTCCCGATGATGGTTTGAGATAATAACTCCTTGTTGTTTTAATGTGGTTGATTTTTCATAAGTATTTTGTACTTTGGATATATTGAATAAGGATTGCTCTACGGTTTGATTAGCATCTTTTTTTAATATGATAGCGTCTGCATTCCACTTTTCTATACCTTCAGTATTCATTTTAATAAGGCCGTTTGCAAGTCCTGACAGTAGGAATAATAAATAACTTATAAGTACTAATATGCCAATGACTAAACTGAATTTAATTTTATTTCTTTTTATTTCATTCCAAGCTAAAAACATGAATGATGCACCTCAATTTTTTACGTAATCGTTGGTAGAGAAAATAATCAAATAGAATTAGTTAAAGAACAACTATATTTAATATAAGTATGATTGTAATTGAAAATAAAAAATAGGACAGGATTCATGTTGAATCGACTGTCCCACTCTTGTGAATGATATTACTTTTAGTGATTCTTTGACATAGCTATCTTATTAGACAATATTAAGTTTATTGACAATTATCATCAAAAGCATCTTTTAAATCCATAGCTATATCATTGATGTCGCGCCCTTCAATATGTTCGCGAGGTATAAAATGAACTAAATGTTGACCTTTAAATAATGCGTATGAGGGACTTGAAGGAACTTGTTGGATGTAATCTCTCATTGTTTGTGTTGCTTCTTTATCTTGACCAGCAAATACAGTTACTTTATGATCTGGTTTTACTTCATTTTGCTCTGCAACTGCAACAGCTGCTGGACGTGCTAATCCTGCAGCACAACCGCATGTTGAGTTGATTACAACAAATGTTGTATCATCATTATCTATATTTTGCATATACTGATTGACGTCATCACTCGTTTCAAGACTTGTGAATCCATTGTCTGTTAATTCAGCTCTCATTTGTTGTGCAAGTTCTTTCATATAAGCTTCGTATCCATTCATCATAAAATGCTCCTCTACTAATAATTGTTTCTAATTGTACTATATAGAAAATTAATTGCTTTTAGCGAACGTGTTTTCAATTTGTGGTAATAATTCATTCCAGTTAGCGTTATCTTCTTTATCAATTGATATAAAATCCAAAACATAGAATATTGATTTAACACCTTCTATTTCAAATAATCGATTAATAAATTCAGGTTGACCTTCTTGAGCGGCAGTATATGTTGTAGATGAGTTATCTTGACGTGGTTCACTCAACGAAACTTTCATTGTATTATGATTAGGTGTTTCTGAAATTGCTATAATCTCCATGTGACATCCTCCTATTGTAACTCATTACCAATTTGTTTAATTTGTTTACCGACCGTACATTCATTTATACAAAAATGATGTGCTTGTGTTTTACCGTGAGTTTTTCTATTGTGCTTTTTTAATGGACATTGGTGACAATAAATATTCATCAATTGGTCGATGTGTTGAATTGCTTGTTGTTCTGTATTAGTGAGTATAGCTTTCACTTCCCTTAGCTATAGACTATTTATATTTATACCCATTTCACATGTTTGTATTATAGCATTTATAAGTTGGGAATTTGAAATAATCAATTTTAGTTTTGAGAAAACTGATAACTTAGACGTTTGTTTAAGTTATTATTTATTTACTCTTCTTTTTTAGCATTGCATTAAAGATGAATTTTAAGTAAAATAGTATAGTTAATTTTGGCGGTTTCTAAACACCCGCTTTAACAAAATTTAGGAGGAAAGTTATATGTATAATGAAATATTTGGTATTGCGTCATTTATTGTTACATTCGCTTTAATGGTACTGATGTATCGCTGTTTTGGTAAACAAGGACTAATTGCTTGGGTAGCAATAGGAACGATTATCGCTAATATACAGGTCATAAAAGCGGTTCATATTTTTGGTATTACGGCTACACTTGGAAATGTCATGTTTGCTTCTATATATTTAGCTACTGATATATTAAATGACATCTATGGTCGTAAAGTTGCTAAAAGAGCGGTGTGGCTTGGTTTCTCTTCTACCTTAGTAATGATTATAGTCATGCAAATGTCATTGCATTTTATTCCTGCTCCAGTAGACAATGCGCAAAACTCATTAAAAATGATTTTTGATTTAGTTCCTAGAATTGCTATAGGTTCCATTATTGCTTATATCATAGGCCAACATATTGATGTATTTATATTCAGTATGATTAAAAAGATATTTAGCTCTGATAAGACCTTTTTTATTAGAGCATATGGTAGTACCATTTTAAGTTCTATCATTGATACCGGTTTATTTGTTTCAATTGCTTTTATTGGTACTATGCCTGGTACTGCTGTTTTTGAAATATTTATTACCACTTACTTGTTAAAACTAGTGTCAACTATTTTTAATGTACCATTTGGATATATCGCTAAGTCACTATATCGAAAAGGAAAGATAGAACAACTAGATAATGGGTATTGATATTTATTGTATCAGAAATATAGTTATACAAAAGCGAATCAGAGTTCCATGTGCTGAACTAGCTTCGAAATTCAATTTGGTTTGTCCGTAGAATTTTCGAGCGAAATTCTCAATGATAGGACCTACGACCAAAGTTAAATAAATCTTAATAAAAGGGCTAAATTTAGACATCAATGCCCTATTTGTTAGCAGAACCTGAAGTATATATGTTATCTTAGGTTCTGTTTGTTTTTGATTTAATTTTTAGTGCTTTGTCTTTTTAGTTTGATACAATAGAATAGATACATTTTAGTGAGTAGACAATTCTGAAGAGGAGTAAAAGTAATGGCTAAAATATATTTTGATGCTGCGACTAAAGGAAATCCCGGCCGAAGTGCTTGTGCGATTATTATTAAAGAAAATTCACAAAGATATACATTTACCCATGATTTAGGTAAAATGGATAATCATAGTGCAGAATGGGCAGCAATGTTACACGCTTTGGAACATGCACGCGAATTAAAAGTATCTAACGCGTTACTTTATACTGATTCAAAATTAATTGAAGATAGTATGATGCAAGGTAAAGTTAAAAATGCTAAGTTTAAAGTTTATTTTGAAAACATAGAAATCTTAGAGCAAAGTTTTGATTTGATGTTTGTGAGATGGATTCCACGAAAGCAAAATAAAGAAGCGAATCAACTTGCTCAACAAACACTATACAAACTTACATCACAATAATCTAAAGTGTTAATATGATATGTTACGTATTTAATTGTTTGTTCAACCTTACCAATAAGATTTCGGCTTTGAAAAGCTTATTATAATATGTTTGTACTGAATTATCGATGGTTAACAAAAAACAAGCCTGGGACATTAAGTCCCGGGCTTGTTCTGTGTTAAAGATATATTTTACTTTTTAGAACGCTTTTTGGTTTTTACAACTTTTTTAGTTGATTGAGGCGTTTTCTTCTTTTTAGAAGTAACTTTCTTCTGTTTTGTATCTTTGTTATCACTGTTTTGTTTACGCTTAACGACGGGGATTGAATGAATATCCTCTTCACTCAATTGCTTTTCTTTAGATTTCTTATGTTTAGCAACTGGAATTGAATGTTTGTCATCGTTTTGAATTTGTTCTTCTTTATCTATTTTACGCTTAGTTATTACAATTGGATCTATTTTATCAGTATCTGAAAGACGAATATCTTTGTGATGATTTTTTATCGATTGTTTTTCTTCTTCTTCTTTTTTACGTCTTTTAGCCAAAACTAACCAGAAACTAGAAAGTAAACCAGTTAATGTAATAACACCTACAGTTTTGCCGAAATTATCAACTAAATGTTTGAATAGGCTATCATTATCATTCTTATGAAGTTTTGGTTGCTGTGTTTCTTTGTTGATTTTACCTGGTTCAACACCCGTTCCTTTTAGAACTTCTTTGAATGTTTCAGTTTGTACGATATGGTTTGCAACATCCTTTTCTCTTAATCTAGCATCAAATTTTGAATGAAGATAATTAAAGTTATGCAAGGAATCGTTGAAAGATTGATTTATAATACTTACATTTACTTTCAAGATTTGCTCTATACCTTGTAATAATGCTTTGTGTACATCTTGTACGGTATGCGCACCACGAATTGAATTCATCGTTTCTAGTTGAATTTGTTTAATTCTATCAAGTGCCCATTGTTTTATAAAGTAAGAAGCAGATTGATTATTTAGTATTTGCTGAGTTTTGTTTACTACAACATATCCTAATTTATGTTCTGCTATATGTTTTTCACCTAGTAAATGTGCTTGGTTTAAAATATGTTTATATCTATTATTAAACTCTTGTTGTAATTGATTTAATTCTACTAAATTATGAGCATGCTCGACTTTTTCTAAAAATTCTTTTTGTAGTTCAGTTAATTGTTTATCAAACTGAGTTTTTTCATTAGAAGTTAAACCTTTTATTGTTTCAATTTCTTTGAAACCATTTTGGATTTGAGTATTAACATCAGTAATGATATCCTTTTTAGCTTTATTTAGCGTAAAGCGTTTAGGATCAAACTGATCTATTTCTTCAAAATCAGTTCGTTTTACTGTTTCAATATCTTTAATCGATTTTGAATGATTCACTTTATCGATGGCTTGCTTTTTCAATCTTTCAATTTCAGCTTTTGCATCTTCACGTTGAGTAGACGTTAATTCGTTATTAGAATCTATATCTTTGATTTTTTGTTTTACCAGAACATCAATTGTTTTTATAGCATCCTTTTTAGCTATTTGTAATTCTTTTTCTACAACTTTGACTGGAACATTTACAGTGACATATGAGCCATCAGCTAAAATAACCTTAACTTTAGCGGTTAGGTGATCAGCTACTTTATCAGTGTTCGGTAATGAAACAATATTGACTTTAAGTTCATCAGTTAAAGTCATAGCTCCAATTATAGATTCTAATGAAATAGTTTCATCTCTGTGAACAACCACCTCACTTGTTACTAAAGCATTTTGAAGGCTCAATTCAGGTAGTTCAAAAACTAATGGTTGCTGATCAGTATCCCAAATAATGATATGAGCTAAAGTATTAAATGCATGCTTTTTATTGTTATTGATATCATCAATTGAATTAGAATTTTCGATATGTTGAAGTGCATCTTTTTCTGTTTTATCAATATCTGCTAAAGCATGTGCCTTTTGAGAAGGTGTTAAATCAGTGTTGTTATTTATTGCATCTCGTTTCTTTTGTGATAACTCTTTTATCACTTGTTTAGCTTCAGCTTTGGCGATAATTAATTTTTTAGTAGTTTCAATGACTTCATCTAGTTTTGTTGTAGCATTTTCTATTTGTTGTTTGTTTATAGCTTGTTGAATTTCATCCTTAATTCCATTTACTAACTTATTAATTTGAGATATTAGTTTATTTTTTTCATCATGTGATAAGTTTGGATTTTGACTAATTAAGTGATTTATATCTTCAACTTTTTGGTCAATCATTTGATTAGCATCTAGTTTCGCTTTAGGTAATTCATCTGCATGTATGTGTTCAATTGCAGATTGCCCTTCATCTTTTGCTTGATTAACTAAATCATTTGATGTTGCGTGATTAATATTAGAAAACGCTTTTCTAGCTTCCTCATTTACCATTTGTTTTGCTTGAGCCTTAGAATTTGATGTTGCATTAGCGTGTTCAATTTCATCAAGTTGACGTTTGAGCGTATCTTTAATGTCATTATGTGCTTTTGTTTGAGCATCTTTAAGTCTTTCAATTCCATTTAGAAGTGCTCTAGCATCATCCATGTTTTGAATCATTCCAATTATGATATTAGCGTCTTTATTTGTACCGTTTTCTTTGTCAAGAACATTATTCGCTAAGTTGATAGCGTAATCATATTGTAATTTAAGGTCTTCATCAGCATTTAAATATTCAATGTTGTCTTTTGTAGTTGCTGTTAATTGAGCTACATGTTCTTTTAAACCTTGCATAGCATCATTTAATTCTATTGCATTATCAACGATTTGATTAATTATTTTAATGTCTTTAGACGCTCTAATCTGATTAATTATTGCAGCTTTTTGAGCATTATTAAGTATATCTAATTCTTTAATAATAAATACTTCAGATTTTTGTTGATGTTCTTTTAGACGTCGTTCACCATTTAATTGGTCTTTAGCATTATCTATTTGTGTTAAAAGATGTTGAATGTCATTGATATTGACATTTGGACCGCTATTTTTATTTAATATGCCTTTAGCTTCTTTTAAAGCTTTGTTAAATTGACGTTTTAAATTATAATCAGCGTTTCTATAATTTAAACTTGCTTTAACAGGATTTACTAAGGTTTTAAGCTTATCTCTCAATAATTTCATTTTATCGTTTAATTTTAACGTTGATTGAGTGAGCTGAGATAACTCTGTTAAAGTATTTGCTGAATTTACCTTGTTTGTGACATCTTCAAGTTGTGCTTTATTTAAATCTTTTAATCCTTTTATTAATTTTAGATCTTTGCTCTTCTCAGTTGCAAGTCGTTGTTCACCATTCAATGCATTTTTTGTATCGTAAATGGCTTGACTAAGACCTAATACTTCTTCAATCGTTGCTGGATTTTCTGAAGTTTTAGAACTTGTTGCACTTGCTTGTTGTAGCGCCTCATCAAATTCAATTTGAAAATTCTTATCAGCATTAATATAATTCACACTATTTGGAACAGAAGTTGAATTACTTTCTAGAGTATCTCGTAAGTCTTTCATTGCATTATCTAAATCACTAGCTTTAGATAATGTATTTGCTAAAGATGATAAATCATCAGAGTTGTGAATATTATTTTCAGCAATATGACGCTGTGCATCATTGATATAAGATAAAGATTGTACGTATTGAATTGCTTTAGCTTTAGCTTTTGATAAACGTTGGATACCATTTAAAGCATCTTTAGTATCCTCAATCACTTGTTTGAGTCCCTCAATTTGTATTTCATCTAAATTTTTACCATTTTCTTTTGCAAGTACTTTTCGAGCATTACTTAAAGCATGGTCAAATTGTTGTTTTAAATCTTCATCTGAATTTATATAATTTGAGCTTGCTTGGACAGGAAAAGCTTTATTATTAAGTTCATCTCTTAAAGATTTCATTGCATCATTTAAATCAAATGCTTGATTCACGATTCTAGACAATTGTGCAATAGAATTAGTATTCATAATTTCATCATTTGCATGTGTGAATTGAGCTTTATTAATAAATTTTAAACTATCAATTAGTTTTTCTGCTTTTGATTTTGCAGCTGTTAAACGTTCAATACCGTTAAGTGCATCTTTAGTTTTGAATATATCATCTTTAAATGTATCAATTGCATTGAAATCTAAGTTCTGACCTTGAGTTTTGTTGAGTGCATCACGTGCATTGTTGATAGCTTGAGTAAAGTTATCTTTGCGTAGGTTATCGGCGTTAATATAATTTATACTTGCTTTGGTTGGAGCATAGTTATTAACGATTGCGTTAGCTAATTCACCCATAATGTCATTGAGGTTTGTGCCCTCGTTGACAAGATGTTCTAATTCTAATAAATCATGCGATTGCGTTACTTTATCCTCTAAAGCAGACTTTTGAGCATTGTTTATTTTTTCTAGTGATTTAATATATTCTAAAGCTCGTGGTCTAGCATGATTTAATCTTTCGAAACCATTTAACGATGTTTCTGCATTTATTAATTGTTGTAACGCTTGTTTTGCTTCATTTTGGGTTGCATTAGATTTTTGTATATCTTGTCCATGTTCTAGTGCATCATCATAAGCGATAATTTTGTCGTCGTCGGCTTGTCTATAATTATCACTATTTTCAACAGAATCAGCATGATTAATGAATTGTTCTAATTTACCCATTACTTTGTTTAATGCCAGAGCATCGTTACTAGCAGTAGCGATTTCTTCTAGTTTTGTTGCGTTTTTAACACTTTCTTTCGCAGTTTGTTGTTGTAATGAATTAAGATGTGTTAATTGGTCAATTGTTTGATTAGCATGAACTTTAGCTTCTTCAACTCGCTGATCACCATCGAGGTTTTCTGATGCTTGAGTTAATTGTTCTAGTGCTTGTCGTACTTGATCTAAACTTACATTTGAGCCATTTATTTTATCAATGATTGCTTGAGCATGTGATACAGTTTGGTCTACTTTTTCCTTTTTATCCTCTGAAGCTTCAGTGTAATTAGACAAAGTAGTATCTGTAATCACTACTTGAGTTTTATCTTCAAGTGATTTCATAGCTTCATCAAGGGTTTTAGCTTGTTGCAGAAGTTGTTTAACTTCAGTTCTTAATGCTGCGTGAGAAATCATATCTTTTATAGATTGCTTTTGTGCATTATTAAGATAATTCATATGTTTAATTTCATCATTTGCATTTGATTTGTCATATGATAGTTTTTCTGCGCCAAATAGTATTTTTTCGTTAGCTAGGACATTATCCTTAACAATATCGATTTTATAAGGTTCTAATGTTGGATTTGTTGTCTGATTAAGTAGTTGTTCGGCGTCAGCAACAACTCGATCGTATTGTTGTTGATATTTTGAATCTTCATTTAAATATTTACTATCGTTCAATATATTATTTTTATGAGCAACTACTTGTTGTAGTGTTTCCATAGCTTTATCAAGAGCTTGAGCATTATCTAAGTTCTTTGCAACTTTTTCGCGTGTTGTAGCATTTGTATTCGCATTTATCATTACCTCGCGTTGAGCAACATTAAGATGAATTAGACCATTAATTACATTAGCGGCATCTTGTTGTGCATGAGCAAGTTTCTGATCACCATGTAAGTTATTTTGAGCTGTTTCGAGTTCATGAGTTATGCTATTGATTACTGTTGGATCCATTTCAGGATTTGTTTGTCTATGAATGATTGAATCAACGTGATTTATAGCTTGTTGATACGCCTCTTTTTCGGGTTGATCTTCGTTAATGAATCGACTACTATCTAACACTTTATCTGTATTTTTATATACTTTGTTAAGTGCTTTCATTGCATGATTTAATGATTTTGCTTTTTCAATTGCTTGGGCAACTTCTGTTCTCGTTTTAGCAGTATATATTTGATTAGATATTGAACTGCTTTGTTGTGATGTTAAATCATCCAATTTACTTAATTCTTTATCAGCTAAATCGATAGTTTGATAAAGTTTTTGTTTACCTCTGAGTTGTTTTTTCGCTTGATTAACTTCGTTGATAGCATGCTCTATATCTTCAATAGATAAAGTTGGATTTACTGTTTGATTAAGTATTTCTGTCACATGATCAACGGCGTTATTGTATGTTTCTTGAACATCAGGGTCTTCATTAATATAGTTACTTGACTGTTTGACTTGCTCTTTATCTTTGATACTTTCTTCTAAATTCTCCATAGCATGATCGAGTATTTTTGCTTGGCCAATAATAGCCGCAACTTCAGCTCTGGTAACTGCGTTATTAATTTTTTCATTTAATGCGTTTTGTTGTGCTTGATTTAAGTGCATCAATGTAGGTATCGATTGATGTGCGTTTTGCTTATCAGCATCTAATAATTCAACGCCATTTAAGTCATTATTCGCTTGATTTACAGCATCCGTTAGTTGCTTAATTATTTCTTTATCCAATGTTGGATGTTGTTCATTGATAATATTTTCGACTTCTCTAACTGCGTGATTATATTGCTCTTTTTTAGCATCACTTGCATTAATATATTTGCTCTCTTGTCTTACGGATGATTGATTTTGAATGCTGTTTCTTAAATGCTTCATAGCATCATTTAGAGCTTGAGCACTTTGAAGTTGTTCAGCTACTTTTTCTCTTGTTTGAGCTTCATTAACCAATCTATTTATGGCATCTCTTTGTGGTGCATTTAAATCGTTTAAACTATTAATCAATAAGTTTGCATTTTCTTTTGCTTGTTGTAATTTATGTTCTCCATCGAGTGCATTGATGGCATGCTTTATGTTATTGATTGCATTCTCTATTTCGTCATGAGACATCGTAGGGTTTGCTACTTGATCAATGATTGATTGTGCATGATTAATTGTATCGTTGTACATATTTTGAGGTGTACTATCCTCGTTTATATAATTGTTTGATTGTCTCACATTATCTTGTTGAGCAACGATATCTTTAAGTTTTTTCATATCATTATTTAAAGCTTTCGCTTTGTTATAGATATTATTTACTTGTGAAACTATAGTTGCTTGTTCAATTTCATGAGTTAATGCTTCTTTTTGAGCTTGATTGAGGTTATCTAAGTGATTGACTGCAAAAGTTTTTGAATTTTTATTGTCATTCAATTCACGTTCACCATGAAGTGCATCTTTAGAAGTTTTTACATTTGATGTTGCACGTTCCACCTCTAAAGGATTCATAGTTGGATTAGATGTTTGATTGATTATTTGTTTTACACGATCAACGGCATTGTTATATGCAGTTTGATTACCAACAGTTTCATTGATGTAGTTACTTGTTTGTTTAACTTCATTCTCATCAGTGATACTTTGACGTAAAGTATTCATTGAATCATTTAAAGCTTGTGCTTTTTTAATTACTTGATGTACTTCAGAACGGGTTTGAGTTTGTTGAATTTCTTGATTTAATTGTTCTTTTTGAGCTTGGTTTAGACCAGTCATTTGATTAATAGTATTGATGGACTGTTGTTGAGCTTGTTCTAGTTTTTGTACGCCATGTAAATCATTTTTAGCTTCAGTAATTTTATCAGCAATAGTGTTAATATTAGTTGGAGACATATTTGGATTTGTTTGTTCAGCAACTATGTTTTTACCTCTATCTGTATACTCATCAAAGTTAACTTGTTGAGAAGTATCTTCATTAATATAATTACTCGTTTGTTTTATTGCGTCATTACCAGTTAAAGCATCATCTAATTTTTTCATCGCATCATTAAGTTGATTTGCTAATTGAACTACTTTTTGTACTTCTGGTCTAGAATTAGAGTTTTGAACTTTAGTTTCAAGATTACCTCTTTGCGCTTGATTTAAGTAATTTAACGCATTTAATGTTGCTTGGGCATCTGTCTTGTCGTTAGCAAGTTTTTGATCACCATGTAAATTATCTTTAGTTTGTTTAACTTCATTTAGGACACTTTGAATCTCATCATTTGCCATTACTGGTGTTGGTTGATCATTAATTATATTTTTAGCTTTATTTACGGCTTGATTATAAGCATTTTGTTGTTCAGAATCTTCATTGAAGTACTTACTACTTTGTAAAATTTCATTATTATCAGCAATAGAATCTCTAAGTGCTTTCATTGTATTATTTAATTGTTTAGCACTTGCAATTTTTTCTCCTACTTGGCTTCTTGTTGGTGCACTGAAAATATGATTTAAAATCGTATCTTTTTGCCCGTTCGTCAAGCTATTAAGGTTTTGTAGTTGTTCTGAAGCTTCTTTTTTATCTTCTGATAGTTTATTACTACCGTGTAAATCATTAAGTGCTTGTTTGATATTTTCAATAGCTTGATCTATTTGATTTTTATCCATGATAGTAGGATGAGCAGTTATCAAATCTTTTGCTGCTTGAATTGCATGATTATAAGCATCCTGTTGGCTGGAATCTTCATTAATGAAATCACTATTTTGTTTTACTGTATTGTCATTGTTAACAATTTGTTGTAGTTGATTCATAGAGTTATCTAATTGTTTAGAGTTATTTACGATATCATCTACCTGTTGTTTAGTTTGAGCTTGATTAATTAAATCATGTTGTTTATCTTTTTGTGATTGTGTTAATCCTTGCAAATGTTCGATGCTTTGATTTCCGTCTGACTTAGCCTCTGCTAATTTAGATTGCCCATTTAAATTATTTTCAGCAGTTTTAATCGTTTGAGTTGCTCTATTTATTACATCTTTATTAAGCTCTGGTGGTTGGGTAGTTGCAATAATTTGAGAACCATAATTTAACGCAGAATTGTAATTTGCTTGAAGACCACTGTCAGCATTTACATATCTACTATCAGCCTTGATTTGTTCTTTTTTATTTATTTCAGTTTTCAGTGCTTTCATAGCTTCATTAAGTTCTTTTGCTTTTTGTAAGGCTTCTTGAACTTCTGGTTTGGTTGATGCTTGGTTAACTAATGTTTTTTCAGCAAGAACCTGTCCAGGATTTAATGCTTGTAAATTATCAATTTCAGCAACAGCTTGATTTTTAGCCTCTTGAAGTTTTTGCTCACCATGTAAACTTTCTCTAGCATTTTGCAATTCTAATAAAGCATCTTCAATTGTAGCTTTATCTAAAGTGCTACTTGGAACGCCGTTGATAATGTCTTTAGCTTTTTGAAGTGCATTACTATATTCATTTTGTGCCGCTTCATCTTCATTGATAAAGTCGCTTAATTTTTTAACACTGTTTTCAAGAGCAACTTCATTCTCAAGTTGACGCATAGCTTCATTAAGTGCTTTAGCATGATTTAAATCATTAGAAACTTCAGTTCTTGAAGGAGCAGAGTTAATCTCATCATGCTCGCTTTGTCTTTGAGAATTGTTTAGATTTGTTAAATAGTTTAATTCATTGGTTGCATCTTGTTGTGCTTTTTGTAATTTTTGATCACCATGTAAATCGTTTTTAGTTAAATGAATGTTTTGAATGGCATCTGCTATTTTATTGTTGTTTAAAACATCATCTGTAGTGCCGTTTAATATTTCTCGACCTTTTTGAATGGAGTCATTATAAATATTTTGAACTTGCGGATCTTCATTAATATATTTACTTTGTTGATGAACGTTTGACTGTTCTTCTACGAGTGTTTTTAGTGTGCCCATTTCGTTATTTAACTTATTAGCTTGTGCAATTATTTCTGCCACTTGCTGTTTAGTTTGAGCATGATTAATTAAGTCATTTAATGCTTGCTTTTGTTTATCATTTAAATTTGTTGATTGATTTATTATTAAATTTGAATCTGCTTGATTTTGTGCAAGTTTATTCGCACCGTGCAATGAATCTTTTGCTTGAATGACCTTTTGAGTAATAGCTTGAATATTACTTATATCCATAGTTGGGTCGTTAAGTTGATTTATGAGTTGTTCAGCTTGGCTTACAGCATTATCGTACGCTAACTTTTTCTCAGAATCTTCATTGAGATAGTTACTAGAATTTAGAGTAGCATCCTTATCGGCTATACTTTGTTTAAGTTGTTGCATAGCTTGGTTTATTGCTTTTGCTTCTTCTAGTTTCTGAGTTACTGCAGGTTTAGTTGTTGTTCTGCCTATATCTTGGATTAATTTTGTTATTTGAGCTGAATTTAATCCGTCTAGATTTTGTATTTCATTCTTTGCAATTTCCTGTGCTTGTCTTAATTTATTATCACCATGAAGATTTTGTTCAGCATCATTAATTTCTTGAATGGTACGATTGATATCAGTACTACTTATTGTTGGATTATTTTCTGAATTAATTATTTCCTGACCTTTTGCGATAGCTTGTTCATATGCTTCTTTTTCAGAGACATCTTCATTAATATAGTTACTATTTTGTCTTACTAATGACGCTTTGGCTACTGCAACTTTTAATTCTTCCATTTTTCCATTTAAGAATTTAGCATGACTTAACTGTTTAGCAACATTTGCTCTGCTTGTTTGTTGGTTAATGATGTTTTCCAATGCTTGTTTTTGTGGTTCAGTTAAACCAGTAAAGTTAGTAATTTGTTGTTTAGCATCTGTCTTTGCATCTTGAAGTTTTTGATCTCCATTTAATCCATTTATAGCTGTATTTATATCTTGAGTTGCTTGTTTGATTATTTGAGGATCCATCGTCGCATTGTCTTCACCAATAATGTTATTTATTTTATCTACTGCATGATTATAGGCATTTTGTTGAGCTAAGTCTTCATTAGTATAATTGCTATTTTTACGAATTTGCTCTTGATTCATAATGCTATCTCTCATTGCTTTCATAGCATCATTAAGCTCTTTTGCTTTCTGCAATTCTTGAGCTAAACTTTCTAGAGTTGTCACATGGTTGATGTTATCCTTAACAGTTTGGCGTTGTGGAACATTGAGACTGTTTAAGCTATCTATGTCGTTTAAAGCATTGTCTAAAGCCTGTTTAAATCTGGATTCTCCATTTAATTCGTTATGCGCTTGGTCTATCTTGTTTAATAAATCTTGTAATGCTTTATGATCTAATGTATCTGGATGATTATGAATTAAATCCTCAGCTTCTTTAATAGCATTATCATAATTTTGTTTTTTATCATTATCAGCATTAATGTAATTGCTTAAATGTTGAATTTGATCTTTATCATTTATGACTTTATGAAGTGTACTCATATCACCATTTAATTGTTTAGCAATCTCTAGTTGTTTATTTACCTCATCTCGAGTATCAGCATTATTAATTAACGGTTTAAAATGGTTTTTTTGTTCTTCGGTTAAGTCATCTAAATGATTTAATTGATTATTAGCATCTTGTTTAGATTGAGCTAATTTTTGATCACCATGTAAATTATTCACTGCATCTTTAATATTTTGAAGTGTATCAGCAATTTTTTGTTTATCTAAGGTTGGATTAGATGTTTGATTAATTATTTCTTTTGCAGCTTGGATTTTATCATTATAAGTTTTTTGTTTGTCTGAGTCTTCATTTATGAATGGGCTGCTATTTGAAATTTGATCATCTTGATTCACTTGATCTTCAAGTTGTTTCATAGCTTCATCAAGCGCTTCGGCCTCTTTAAGTTTTTCTGCAACTTGGTCCCTAGATGTAGCTCCATTAATAGCTTGTATAAGCGCATCTTTTTGAGGTTGATTAAGATGATTTAAGTTACCAATGGCTTGATTAGTTGTATTTTTGTCTTGCTGTAATTTTTGAGCTCCATGAAGGTTATCTTGTGCTTGTTTAATATTATTTAAAGCATTAGTAATGTCTTGTGCATTTAAGTTAGGATTTGAGCTGTTATTAATAATGTCTTCCGCTTGTTTAAGTGCATTATTATACGCATCTTTTTGTGCAGAATCTTCATTTGTATAATCACTGTTAGCATGAACACCATCTTTTTGCGCAACTTGTTCTTTAAGTTTTTTCATTGCGTCATTTAGTGCTTTTGCTTGCTCAATTTTTTGCTTAATATCATCTCTACTATTAGAAGTGTTAATTTGTTCTCTGAGTTTTTCACGTTGTGCATCTGTTAAATCTGTTAATCCATCTAGTTCTGTCGAAGACGTTTGTTTGTCTTGATTTAATTTTTCAGCACCATGTAAAGCTTGTTCTGCATTTTGAACGGATTGAGTTGCTTGGTCAATGTTTGCTTTAAGTAATTCAGGGTTTTGAGTTTCGTTAATAATAGTTTCAACACGTTGAACTGCATCATCATAGTTTTGCTTAATTTGAGGATCTTCATTTAGATATTTACTATCTGCTTTCACTTGATCTTTTTTAGCAATACTTTGTCGTAACTCACCCATAGCATTATCTAATTGTTGAGCGGTTTGTAAGTTTTGTTGAACTTGTTCTAATGTTGATGCGCTATTAACTAGATTTTTCTCTGCATCTTTTTGGGCATTGTTCAAATTAGATAGATTTCTGATTGTTTGATTGGCATTATTTTTAGCTTCCTCTAATCTATGATCACCGTCTAAGGCATCTTTAGTATTTTTCACGGTTTGTGTTGCTGTAGTGACATTACCTTTATTAATTGTTGGTTGATTCGTTCCATTTATTATATTTTGAGCATTTTGTACAGCTGCATCATATGCTTGTTTCTTAGATGGTTCCGCATTGATGTAATTACCGTTTGAAACAATATTAGTATAATCTTTAATACTTTCTTTTAAGGCACCCATTAAACCATCTAAAGCTTGAGCTTCTGTTAAATCGTGTTGGACTTGCGTACGTGTAGATTCATTATCAATTAAAGAATCTTCCATATGTTTTTGAGCTGAATTCAAATTCTGTAATTGAGCAATCGTTTGTTTAGCACTATCTTTATCGTGTTGTAGTTTAGTATCTCCATGAAGATTAGATTTAGCTTGAGTTACGGCATTTGCCAATTGATTGATTGTATCTGAGCTTAACGTTGCTTGAGTTTCATCGATAACTTGTTGAGCATTATTTACAGCATTGTCATAAGCTTGTTGTTGGTCATGATCCTCATTAATATATTTACTACTATTTTTAGTATCGTTTTTATCTTTAATGCTTTTACGTAAACCAAGCATTGCAGTATCTAATGTTGTTGCTTCTTGACGAATATTTCTCACTTCATCACGTGTTGTTGCTGCAGTTACTTTAGCTACTTCAGCATTTTTCTGAGGTTCATTGAGACTCGTTAAACCACGTATTCCAGTTTCAGCAGCTTGTTGGTCTTGTGTCAGTTTTTGAGCACCATGTAATGCATCTTTTGTAGTGTTAACAGTTTGAGTTAAACGTTCTATAGCTAATTTGTCTAGAACAGGTTGAGCATTGTTGTTGATTGTAGCTTGAGCTTCATTGACAGCATTATCATAATTGTGCTGTTCAGGTTGATCTTCATTGACATAATTGCTACTTTGTTTTACTTGATCAACGTTTTGAACACTGTTTCTTAAAGCTTCCATCGCATGGTTCAATTCAGTTGCTTTGTTTAATTCTTCTTGTACTTTTGTACGGGTATTAGCTGAATTAATTAATAGATTTAATTCACGCTTTTGACCGTCATTTAAGCTATTTAACCCATTGACAGTTTGTGTAGCTTGTTGTTTAGCATTAGCTAATTGTTGAACACCATCAAGATCTTGTTGTGCTTGTTGAACGCGTGATAGCGCTTGTTCAATTGTAGCTTTATTAAGCTCTACGTTTGGTGTGGCATTGATGATATTTTCTGCGTTCTGTAGTGCTTGATCGTAAGCTGTAACTTTAGTCGGATCTGCGTTGATATATGCACTGCTACGTTTGATGTCCTCTTTATTTTGAATGCCATCTCTTAAATTACTCATAGCAGAATTTATTTCTTTAGCTGCAGCTAACTTTTGAGCAACATCTGTTCTTGTTTTAGCTTGATTGACTAAATCTTTTTCGGCGTTGATTTGAGCTGTGTTCAAACTAGATAAACCTTCTATTTGTCTATTTGTGCTTTCTTGGTCAGTGTGTAATTTATTTTCTCCACTTAACGCTGTTTGAGTCGTATTGATTTGATTAATAGCCTGCTCAATTTCATTTTTGTTCATGATTGGATCTTGAAGTTTATCAATAATAGTTTGACCGGCTTGTACAGAATTATCATAGTTATGTTTTGGTTGTTCATCTTCATTGAAATAATTACTTTGTTGGTGAACGTTATTTTGTTGGCCTACTTTATCTCGTAAAGCTTGCATTGCAGTATTTATTTCTCTATCCAAAGTTAATTGTTGATTAACTGCTGGGATTGTCTGCTGTGCTTGAACATTTTCAATTGCTTTTTGACGTTGTGCATCATTTAATGCTGTAAGTTTATTGATTCCAGTAATCGCATTATTTTTAGCTTCTTCTAATAGATGTGAACCTTGTAACGCATTTTGAGCGTCAGTCAATTGTTGTAACTTTTGTTCAATTTCCGATTTATTTAATGTTGGATTACCGATTTCATTAATAATATTTTCTGCTTCTTGAAGTGCTTGATCATACCCACGTTGATGTTCAGTTGAATCATTAATGTAATCGCTACTTTGTTTGACATTAGTCTTTTCAGCTACTTTATCTCTTAATTGTTTCATTGCATTATTTAATGATTTAGCTTCATTAAGATGCTCTTCTACTTCAGAACGTGTATTTGAACCGTTGACTAAGGATTCCTCACCAGATTTTTGAGGGTCATTTAAATAACCTAATTGTCCAATTTCTTGATTAGCAGTTCCCTTATCTCTTTGTAACTTTTCTACACCATGTAAATCATTTTTAGCTGTGTTAATTCGGCTAATCGTTTGATCAATAGTAGATTTATTTAATTCTGGATTGTGTTGACCAGTTATATATGTCGAGCCATTATCAATTGCATTATCATAAGTATTCTTTTGAGTTGAATCCTCGTTAAAATAATTACTTGTTGAATGTATTGCATTTTGATTGTTAACTAAGTCACGTAATGTTTGCATTGATTGATCTAATGCTTCAGCATCACGTAATTTATTAGCAACTTGGTCTCTAGTTTGAGCGCCATTAACGGCTTGATTTTCTTTTGTTTTTTGCTCGTTTGTTAATCCGCTTAGGTTGTTTATTGAAGCAACAGCATCTTCTTTAGCTTTAGTCAGTTTAGCTTCACCGTTTAGATTGTTAATTGCAGAATTAATATTATTAATTGCTTGTTCAATTGTTACTTTATCTAATTCAGGGTTTTGTGATTTGTTTTTAAGCGCTTCTGCACTTGCAATCGCATTTGAATATGCTTGTTGTTGGTTCGCATCTTCATTGATAAATTTACTGCTATTTATCATTTGGTTTTTACCATTGATAAGGTGATTCAGTTGTTCCATCACCTTATTTAGTTCTTTAGCTTTTGCTAATTGAGAAGCAACTTCTGTTCTAGTTTGAGAACTGTTGACTAAACCTTTTTCACTATTTCTTTGCGCATCAGTCAATTGATTTAACGTATTGATTTCTTGATCGGCATTTTCTTTAGCACGACGTAATTGTTCTTCACCATCTAAAGCATTTTTAGTAGTAAGAATCGCTTGTGCTTTTTGGTTAATTGAATTGGCATCAAGAGTGGCTTGTTGTTCATTAACTATTTCTTTAGCATTATTTAGAGCCTCAGTAAAGGCATGTTGTTTTTCGGGTTCAGCGTTAATATAATTACTTTCGTTTGTTACTGATTCGTTGTCAGAAATGTTTTGTCTCAACGTGTGCATTGCACTATTTATTTGATTAGCCTTACTTTGCTCTGCAGTTACATCAGTTCTTGTATGAGCAGTGTTAATAGCTGTTTTAATAGCCTCTTTCTGAGGTGTGTTTAAATCAGCTAATGTATTAAGTGCATTAATTGCTTCCGTTTTAGCAGTTGTTAATTTTTGTTCACCATGCAGTGCATTCTCTTTAGTTGAAATGTTACTGATTGCGTTATCAACTAAAGTTTTATCAAGTACTGGATCAGCTGTTTTATTAATTATAGTTTGTCCCATTGTAATGGAATCATTGTAGGCAGATTGCTCAGGTTGATCTTCGTTAATATAAACACTTGTTTTTTGTACTGTAGGTTGTTTAGCAACTAATGATTTTAACGTGCCCATAGAACTATCTAGTGACTTAGCTTGGTTAAGTTGTTCTTGTACTTCCGTACGAGTTTGTTTACTATTTACCAGTTCCTTTTCTTTAGCTTTTTGAGTATTAGTTAAGTTTGGTAAGTTACCGATTTCTGTATTAGCACTACTTTGTGCTTGTTCTAACTTTTGTTGTCCATGTAAATTCTGATGGGCAGTATTTACTGCTTGTGTTTTTTGATTTACTACGTCACGGCTCATTTCAGGGTTAGATTGTGCATTTATCAATGTTTGAGCATGAGTAACGGCTTGATTGTAAGCTTCTTTTGGACCATTATCTTCATTTATATAATTGCTATTTGCTTTAACATTGTTAACGTCGTTCACACTGTTACGTAATGCTTGCATAGCAATATTCAATTGATTGTAATCTTGTAACTGACTCGTAATATTTGTTTTTGTAGAAGCTTTGCCTACATTTTCTTTAGCTTTGTTACGTTGAGCTTCATTTAGATAAGTTAAACCATCAATGGTTGTATTAGCATCTCTTTTAGCTTCAGCCAATTTGTCATTACCATTTAGATCATTTTTAGTCGTATTGACTCTTTGTGTAACTTTATTAATTTCAGCTGGATCAAGTTGTGCTTGATTAGCATCAGATTGATTAATCAGTTGTTTAGCATTGTTAACAGCGTTATTATAAGCATCTTTTTTGTCTTTATCTGCATTAATGTAATTGCCGTCATGCAATTCATCGTCATAGTTAGCAATAGTTTGTTTCAGTTGAGTCATTGCTGTGTTAACAGTATTAGCTTTTTCTTTAGCTTGATTCACTGAATTGATGTTTGGAGAGTGATTTATAGTATCAGTTAAAGTTTGTCGCTGAGCATCGTTTAAATCATTTAAGGTATTTAAATGATTAAGTGCTTGTTGTTTAGCAACTTCTAATCTTTGATTTCCATCTAACGCAGTTTTCGTACGTTTAACATCTTCAGCTTTTTGATCAATCACATCAGCACTCATTGTCGGACTTTGAGTTTGGTTTAAAATACCTTTAGCCGCATTGACTGCATTGTCATAGTCTTGACGTTTATTGTTAGATGCATCTAAATAATTTTCTTGTTGTTTTTGATTTTCGTAATCTGCAATACTTTCACTTAATGCTGTCATAGATTGATTTAAAGTATCAGCCTTATTTTTAATCGTTTCTAAAGTATTATGATTAGGTGCTGAGTTAACTTGAGCTTTAAAATTATCTTTTTGCGCGTTATTTAAATGACTTTCATTATTAATATGATTGATATATGGCTCTCTATTTAATGTAAGTTGAGAACGTGCAGTGTCTAATGCTTGTTTATGTGCATTTGCTTCATCTGTATTTTGTCTAATTTCAGCTACAGTAGGTTGACCACCTAAAACTTTAGATATTTTTTCAAGGTTTTGTCTAGCTTTTGCTAATTTATCATTATAATTGTTAAGCGAATCTTGAGTCATGCCGTCAGTATCTGTTTGTTGGTTAATACTGTTTTCTAATCTATTTTTAGCTTCTTGAAGTTGAGTTTTGTCTGGAACAAGTGAAGTTCGAGCATTTTGTAAATCTTGTATGACTTGTTGTGCATTAGCAACGCTCTCTTTAACTTGTTCTACTGTCGGATTACGTTTAAGTAATTTATTTACTTTGCCTTTTTCTATAATTGCTGCACTTAAGCTATCATTGTAATTATCCACTGAATCTTGAGTCATTCCATCTGTGTTAGTACCTTGATCAATTTCATCTTGAAGTTGTCTTTTTATTTTTTCTAAAGGTTGAGTATCAACTTGTAAGTTATTCTTAGCTTGTGTTAAATCGTTACTGATTCGTTCCGCTTCTGCTTTATTCGTTTTGATTGCATTAACATCTGGATTGTTCGCTAAAACGTTATTAATTGTGTTAATTTCGTTTTTAGCTATTTGTAGTTTTTGATTATAATTTGCAACAGATTGCTGAGTCATACCATCTGTACTAGGTACCTGGTCGATGTTATTTTGTAACGCTGTTTTAGCGGTTTCTAATGGTTCTTTATTAACTGTTAACCCGTTAATTGCTTGAGTTAAGTTTGTAGTTTGCTGATTGACTCGGTCTGTTTCAGTTGTAATTTGTTGTTCATCGGCATCGCCGTTATTAATTAATGCTAAAGCAGTGTTAGATTCATTTTGGGCTACGCGTTTAGCGTTTTGATAAGCCTCTATAGATTGTTGTGTCATACCATCAGTTTGTACAGTTTGATTAATTTTATTTTCTAAATTTAATTTTGCAGCTTTTAATGCATCATTATTTGATAGCGGTTGAAGTTGATTAATTGCTTCAGTTAATTGTTGATTCAACTGATTTACTTGTTGTAATGCATTATTTACCTCTTGAACAGTACGTATAGGTTTTTGTATCACAGCGTTGGCATTATCTTTAGCAGAAGTAATTTGTGTTTCTAATGATTGAATTGCTTTATTATATGCATTGATACTTCTTGGCTTTTTATTATTTGTATCGCCTCTTCTGTTTAATTGTTGAACTGCTGTTTGTAATTCAGTAGTATCTGCAGTTAATTGCTGTTTAGCATCATTCAAATGTGCTAGTGCTTGTTCAACTTTAGATTTCTCGTCTGAAATTTGTTTTGCAGTTGCATCGCCATTGTTGATGACAGCTTCTGCATTTCTGATAGCACTTTGAGCCTCATTTCTCTTAGCTTCATAGTTATTAATAGAATCTTGAGTCATACCTGTTGTTAATGGTTGATCATTAACTGATTGCTGAAGTTGATTTTTAGCTGTGACAAGTGCACTATTATTATCTTTATTTTGAAGTATATGAATCGCGTCATTAACTTTAAGTTGTACAGCTTCAACTTTTTGTAATGCTTGTGCTACTTCATTAACTGAAGGGTTACTATTTTCAAGAATTTGATGTGCTTCTGATTTAGCGTTATTGTATTGCGTCTCAATAGCTTGTCGAGCAGCTTGGTATTGTTGAATACTAGCAGGTTTTTTACCATTTGTATCAACATTTTGTATTAATTGGTTATAAGCATTTTCCAATTGAGACTTATCAGCACGTAAATCGTTTTTGGCTTTGTTTATTGCATTAATCGCTTGATTTACTCTATTTGTTTCGTTAGTAATTTGTTGCTCAGTGGCATCGCCATTGTTAATGATTTGTTGAGCTTTTTGTATTTCATCTTCAGCTTCACGTTTTTTTGATTTATAGTTATTAGCAGTATCTGTTGTCATGCCTTGTGTTGGATCTACTTCATTAACAATTTGTTGAAGTTGTTGTTTCGCTTGAACCAATGCATTATTATTCTCTTTATTTTTAAGCATTGCTATCGCTTTATCTAATTCAGGTTGAACAGCTTTTATTTTGTTTAACGCAGCAGTCACTTGTGATACTTGAGGATTGTCATTTGTTAAAATACTGTTTGCTTCATTTTTAGCTGAATCAATTTGAGTTTGAATACGTGACTTAGCTTCATTGTATTTCCTGATACTTGCAGGCGTTTTACCGCTCGTATCAATATTTTGAGTTAATTGATTATATGCATTTTGAAGTTCCTCTTTATCTGCTCTTAAACCAGTTTTTGCATTATTTAATGCTTCTAAAGCGCGTTCAACATTTGTTTTGGCGTTAGAAATTTGTTGTGTAGTCGCATCGCCATTATCGATAACTTGTTGTGCTTTTGATATTTCTTGTTGAGCAGCTTGTTGTTTTGAATTGTAATCATCTTTAGTTTGTTGCGTCATACCTTCTGTTGAAGGGACTTGGTCAACTGCCTGTTGAAGTTGTTCTTTGGCTCGAACTAGTGCACTATTATCTTCTTTATTTTGTAAAAGTGCTCTGGCTTCGTTTAATTTTTGTTGTACTTCTCTTACTTTATTTAGTGCATTGTTGACATCAGCTACACTTGGATTTTGCTCTTTTAAAATGCGATCTGTATTTGTTTTAGTGCTGTTCAATTCGTTACTAAATTGTTGATATCTTTGATTGTACGCAGTGATAGAAGCTGGTTTCTTATTATTTAAATCCGTTGGTTGAATCAACTGATTATATGCTTGCTGTAATTCTTGTTTATCAGCTCTAAGCGCTGATTTGGCGTTGTTCAATTCACTGAGTGCTTGCTCTACCTTAGATTTCTCATCAGACACTTGTTGTACACTAGGTTGAGCGTTTTCAATAATTTTATTTGCATTTTGTATAACTTGCTCTGCTTTTTGACGTTTAGCGTTATAATTTTGAATTGTTGCTTCAGTCATACCAGTAGTACTTGGTTGATTATCTAGACTTTGTTGCAAAGCAGTTTTTGCATTAATCAATGGTTGTTTATCAACAGTAAGACCTTGTTTCGCCTGTGTTAATTCATTATTGATTTGTTCCGTCTCAACTTTGTTTGTTCTGATAGCATTAACATCTGGATTGTTAGCTAAGACATTATTAATTGAGTTTATTTTATCTTTGGCTTCTTGTAGTTTACGTTCATAGCTTTGTACAGATTGTTGCGTCATACCATCAGTGCTAGGTTTTTGGTCAATATTTGCTTGTAACTGATTTTTGGCAGTTTCTAAAGGTTCTTTATTAACTGTTAAGTGATTGATTGAATTTGTTAATTCAGACAGCTTTTGATTTAATTTTTCTATTTCTGTAGAAACTTCTTGATCAGATGCATCACCATTATTAATAAGAGTTTGTGCAATACTAGATTCATTTTGAGCTTTTATTTTAGCTTGCTTATAATTCTCAACAGATTGTTGAGTCATACCGTCTGTTTGAACGGTTTCATTAATTTTACTTTCAAGTCGATTACGAGCTTCTTTTAAGCTTTCTTTATTCGCTAAAGGTTGTAATAAGTTAATTGTATCTGTTAAGCGTTGGTTCAATTGGTTTACTTCATGCAATGCATTATTTACTTCTTCAACAGAACGAATAGGCTTATTGATGATAGTATTTGCTCTATTTTCAGTCTGTGTAATTTCAGATTGTAGCGAATGAATAGTATTGTTATAAGCACTAACACTGCTAGGCTTTTTGTTGTTTGTGTCGCCTCTCCTACTTAATTTCCGTACTTCAGTTTTTAAAGAAGTTGTATCTGCCGTTAAATGTTGTTTTGCTTCGTTAAGTGCATTAGTTGCCTCTTCAACTCGAATTTTATTTTCTGTTATTTGTTCAATAGATGCATCCCCATTATTAATAATAGTGTCAGCAGAACTTGCTATATTTTGTGCTTCTCTACGTTTTGTTGTGTAATTATTAATAGATTCTTGAGTCATACCATTTAGTGATGGTTGACTATTAATCGCTTGATCTAATTTTTCTTTTGCTCTAACAAGTTCGCTATTATCTTCTTTATCTTGAAGTATATTAATAGCTTTTGTAACCTCTGGTTGAATTGCATTTATCTTACGTAAAGCATCTTCTACTGCATTTACAGTAGGGTTTGTATTTTCAAGAACATTATGTGCTTCATTTTTAGCGGTATTATATTGGTTTTCGATATTTCGTCTTGCAGACTTATAGTTTTGAATACTAGATGGTTTTTTACCATTGGTATTAACATTTTGTATAAGTTTATTGTATGCAGTCTGTAATTCTCTTTTATCAGCTCTTAAGTCATTCTTAGCATTTTGTAATGCTTGTAATACTTGCTCTACTTTAGATTTTTCAGAAGAAATATCTTGAGCAGTAGCATCTCCATTATTAATAATCATGTTCGCTTTTTGTATTTCATTTTGAGCTTCTCGCTTTTTAGCGTTGTAATTATTAATTGTTTCTTGAGTCATACCGTGTGTTGGATCTGTATCATTTACTGCATTTTCAAGTCTGTTTTTAGCATTGACTAATTCTGTATTATTTTCTTTGTTTTGAAGCATGTTGATAGCTTCTGTTAATTTTGGTTGAATAGCTTTGATTTTGTTCAATGCTTGAGTTACTTGTGATACTTGTGGATTATCATTACCTAAAATTCGCTCCGCTTCATTTTTAGCATCATTAATTTGATTTTGTATTCTGGCTTTGGCTGTTTCGTATTGACGTATACTCGCCGGTTTTTTACCATTGGTAGATACGTTCTCAATTAATTTGTTATATGCAGTCTGTAACTCATTCTTATCAGCTCTCAGATTACTTTTAGCATTAGTTAAAGCTTGCATTGCTTGCTCTACTTTAGATTTTTCAGAAGTAATTTCTTGAGTTGTAGCATCCCCATTATCAATCACTCTTTGTGCAGATGTAAGTGCTCTTTCAGCTTCACGTTGTTTGTCATTATAATTATTAATTGTTTGTTGTGTCATACCTTGTGTTTGAGGTATGTCATTTACAGCGTCTTGTAAACGTTTTTTAGCTTGTACAAGTTCTGAATTATTTTCTTTTGGTTGAAGTAAAGCAATTGCTTGATTCACTTTAGGTTGAACAGTATTTATTTTATTTAAAGCGTCTCTAACTTGTTCAACGGAAGGATTGGTGTTTCGCAAAGTACTACTTGCATCCGCTTTAGCTGTATCTAATTCTTTTCTAATATTTGAAATGGCTTCATTATAGCGTCTTACAGATGCTGGCTTTTTATCATTTGTTAAAACATCTCTATTTAACGTATCATAAGCGCTTTGTAACTGTGACTTATCAGCACGTAAGTTGCTTTTAGCTTCAACATAATCTCTCTGTGCCTGTTCAACTGTGTTTTTAGCATCATTAATTTGTTGGGATGTTGCATCTCCATTATTTATAACGCTATTTGCATGTTGTATTGCTTGTTCAGCTGCTTGGCGTTTATTTTTGTAGTTCCTTGTGCTATCTTGAGTCATACCATCAGTTGAAGCGGCTGGTTGAATCGATTGTTGTAATTGTTCTTTTGCTCTCACAAGTTGACTATTATCAGCCTTGTTTTGTAATAATGCTTTAGCTTCATTTATTTTATTTTGTGCCGCTTGAACTTTAGATAAAGCTGAATTTACTTGTTGAGGTGTTGCAAATTCTGTGCCTATAACTTGGTCAGCATCACTTTTAGCTGTATTAATTTGTGATTGAGCACGATTCATAGCTTGATCAAAGTTTCTGATACTTGATGGTGTTTTGTTCTCTTTACTAATTTCTTCATCTAGTCGACGACGAGCATTGATTAATTCGGTTTTATTAACTTTAGTTCTAACAGTCTCAGTAGCTTCTTCAGAACTTCCATCACTGTAATAAATAACTACTGGAATATGTGATGTACTACCACCAGCTAAATTTGTTGGAAGAGCGTTTCCTTGTTTAATCGCAACTCTATTTTTATTTGGCACTTGAACCGCATTATTAATATCATCATTAGTCACATTTTGACCCTGTTCTTTAACAATTTCATTGATTGTTAAAGTATGTTGCGCAGGTGCTTGAATTACAGTAGGATTTGTGTTTTCAGTGTTACCCTGACCTGCTTTAGGAGTTATTGTAATTTGAGAATTAGGTTTAATTGTATTGGCCGAAAATACAACTTTACCATTATCCTGATTGAACTCGACATAATTTGGTTTATTATTTATCGTCCATTTGCCGTTGTTATTTTTAGTAATAGTGAATGATTTTTGTGTTTCATTGCCATTTAATTTTTCAGTGTAATTAATTTCGACACGTTCAGTTGGATTTAAAGAATTACGTGAATTGTCAGGTAATATATCGAATGTTCCATTATCATAAGTATGAGTTGCTACTTGTTCAGGTTGTGGAGCTTTGACAATATAAATTTCACTAGTTGCTGAAGTACTTATAGTTTCTCCGGAACCTTCAGTCGCTATTGCTTCTATTGAATCCCCAGGTCTAACTGCTAATCGACTTAAAGATATAGCAGTTCCGTTATTTGTTGGTCCGATACCATTTATGTCAGGTGACCCAGTTTCAACAGTCCAACGACCATCATTATTCTTAACAAATGTAGTTAATTTATTTCCATTTTTATTAATAACAATCTTATCTGCAGATGCTTGGATATAATCATTTGTCCCACTTATTAGTATATTACGCACAGCACCAGGTGTTACTGTTACATCACCAGTTTTAGACTGAGTTATGGTTGGTTGATTAGGTTTAGCATTTGTAACTATAAATTTAGCTGATTGTGATGTTTGCCAAACACCCCAGTTGCTAGGATTAACGACATCATAAGTACCAGTTTTAACAAAAGGAGTTCTAGTATATGCTAATGATTGCCATTGATCACTAGTAGTTCCTGTACTTTGCTGGTTCCAATAAAATTTCCAACCATCTATTGGTAATCCCTCTCCATTTTCAAGATGTTTGTAATAGCCTGCCCATGTTCCTTTAGGGAATGTATCTCCTACTTGAATTTTGTAGATAGGTTGAGTGAAATCAAAATTATATACCCACACTTTAACAGGAACTTCTAATGGTGTAGATATGCCAGGATAATTAACAAGTGCAATTAAATTTTGTACACCGGCTATGTTTTTATCAGGTTGACGATTGTCTTTCCAAGAAGCTGTTCCTCCAAGACGGTTATTATTTTCAAAAATAATATAATTATAAACGTCAGTACCATTGGTTAAGTTTCGTCCTTTTTGATCTCTTACTGGATTCTTAGCTGTAACTGTTGGATAGATTGTTATTGGAATATCTACAGTTCTCGTACCTTGATGATTAGGTAGAGTAACTGTAACAGTTTTTGTTGTAGTACCGATGTTGTTTTTCCAACTATTAGGCTCCTCGTTCCATGTAAGAGTAGAATGGGCTGGTATATTACTTATGAAACTATTGAAGTCATTAAAATTATAGTTTGTACCTTTAATTATTTTAATACCATCATTTTTAGCTTGCATGCCAGCGGTAACATTTACTTGATCACTGTTTTCTGAAAAAACACTTATATCTTCAGTTGTATTTGAAGCAATTCCACTACTATTTTGTTTAGTGTACGTTACATTATTTGTCATTGAGGTTTTAGCAGTAATATTTCCGGTTGGTAGAGTGCCTTGAATTGTTACAGTAGCTATACCATTAGAATCTATAGTTGTATTTGTATTAGGAATAACAGTTCCATTTGATTGATATAGAGTGACTTGTGCATTTTGTGGAACATTTCGAACTAAAATTTGTTGACCATTTAATTGTCCTTTTGAAATCACACTATTACTATCAATAACAGGTTTATTTGGTTTGACTTTGAATAGTACATTAACGTTTTCAGTTTGGCCGTTTTGATAAACTACCGTAACTGTTTTAGTAAATGAACCTGCATTACGAGAACTTGGTGTGCCTGATCCTTGGGCCCATCTGAAGTCCATATGTTCTGGCCAATATTGATTTACTGCTTGAACAAAATTTCCTGGATATGCATCACCTGATGAATTAAATCGACCATTGATAGTTGTTTCATATATTTGCTTTGGAATAGATTGACTAAGTTTGTAAGTCGTATCTTTTCTAATTGGTGTTGTTTCACCATCAAAGAATATTTCAGCGTGTAATGTTAAATCTCTACCAATTTGATTACTATTTATATCGGGTCCCTGATTATTAACCCAAACTATTCTCGCATCAACTGGACCTCCCGTTCTTAAACTAAAGAAATCATTTGGGGAAGTTCCTTTGCCGGTTGGAAATTGTTGTCCTCTTACTGTTGTTCTAGTAGTAGGTACAACTTCTAATAACACATGTTTAACTGGAACGGTTATTGTATTAGTTGTACCATCAGAAAATGTAGTTGTAACATTAACTGTAGCATTGTTCCCACTTCTATTTACTTTACTTACAACTTGACTACGAACGTCATTATTTGACTCATTGACATAATTTCTTGTACCTAAAATTTTAGTCATGCTGAGTGAAGATTTTACTCTATTTTGATCTTCAATTGAAAGGTTAGCATTGTTTTGAATATTACTAATTCTCACTGGTGTTTGATTACTTGATGAAGTTGTTATTCTATATTTCTCGTTTAATGGTTTTATATTTACTGTGAAAGAAACAATACTTTCATTTCCACTTTTATCTGTGGCTTTAACTTTTACAATTTTATTTGTGCTATTAGTAACATTAGGAGCCTGACCTACTAACTCGTTGTTGTTTCTGGTCATAGTAATTGCACTATCACTTGTAGAAGCTACTGTATTTAATCCATAATTATCATTTACATTGATAGTATTTTTAAATGTTTCACCAGAATATACCGTATGATGGTCGTAATTACCTACAGTTATACTAGGATTTACTTTATCAGAAGGCACAAAATAAACATTAATCACGTTATTGGTATTGCTTAAATTTTGGCCTAATTTTTCAATGTAAACTTTTGGACTGTATGGTGCTAAGTATAATTGTGCCTTATAGATAACACCCATAATACCATTATTTGCCGCATTAGCTTTAACAACTTTATCAATATTAAAAGCGGATGCCCCATTAGCTTCTGGAACTTGACCATTTACGATAGAAGAATTTTTTTCATTATATATAACGTTAGAATGACTGACTTGACGTCCACCGTAACCATTATCTGGTTCTACTAAGTCTAATACTTGAATAGGATTTGAGTTAAGTAAATAAGATTTCTCGCCATCATCTCTAATTATAGATTTAGAATACCCATTAGACCCTCGTTCTGCTAACTGTTTTTCATTACTATTGATATTTGAACGTAAATTTGAGTTTTTAGCTGTTGCTTGAAGTAAAGTTAACACGTCATTAGTATTTATTTGTCTACCTAATGTTGCATCATATTTATAAATAAGTGATTTATGATCTGGTGACCATTCTAATCCACCATCTGTATTTCTACCTTGAATCTTACTAGAAGTCCACGAAATGGTATAATCATCCCTTATATTAACCCAACGTAAGAAATTCATATTATTGAGATTTGATGAAAACTCTTTTATCAAATCGCCCTTACGTATAGTTACTGTCACACTATTAACATTTCTATGGTCAAAGTTATTCGAAACAGTGATATCGTTATCGTTTAAATTAAGTCCAGAATTAGCTGCTTTAAATGCTTGTTTGATTTTATTGATTTCATCATTAGTTAAATTATAAGTACTAACTCTATATACACGATTATTACCAGTAGGTGCATTAACCTCTACTATTTTAAGTTTTAAATTAAGTTCTTGTTGAGTCTTATGATAAGCATTTTTAGCATTAACTCTATAGTTATAATTTCCAACATTGAGTCGACTAATTTCACTCGATGAAGGTAAAGATCCAATAGCTGATATAGAGGTGAAATCTCTATTAGGTAAATCCGAACCATTACTTAATGAGAAATATTTTCTTAAGTTTGGACCAATGGTATAGTTTTGTCCTCTAGCAATAGTGATTACTGCTTCTTTTTTATTTGTATTACCATTTTCACTGAAAATGGATTTTCTTTCGGGCTCATATGTGATTACATTTTCAGCATCAATAACATCTACAGAACCATCTCTATAATAAAATGTAACATCGCCGTTTACTCCAGCGAGTATTGGGTTATTTTGTAATAAATATGATCTTATATTAGCATTTGCTTCACTTATTTTTCTTTTTACCTCTTCTCGTTCGGAATTAGATAATGAAGAAGGGTCTGTCACTAATTGTAGTTGATCTCTAGATAATCCGACTGGATTTAAATCATCAGCCAACTTACCAACATTTAAAATAAAGGTTTTAGCTGGATTTGTTGTATTTCCAGAATTATCGGTTGCAGTAATATTGAAATGATATGTCGTATTATATGCTTCATTACTAGGTATATTACCAATTAACTTAAGCGTACCCTCAGTATTATTATTAGGATTGATTGTAAAGGTTTTTGTCCAACCTTGAGGTAAATTGACGTTTACATCTCTTAAACCTGAACCGCCAGTATTATCAGTGACTGGAAGAGTAATTTCTACATGATCTCCCCTGTAATACTTATGAACTAGTCCTGCTGGTTCATTAATTGTAGGTGGTGTTGTATCGCTACTAAACGGAACGCTATTACTAAAGTTTGATTGTACATATTGATTGTAATAAACAATTGCCTTTAATTCACCGCTTAATGGTAGATCTTTAAGGTAGTCTGATGAACGGAATGTTAAGACCCCATTTTTACTTGGATCATTATCATGGTATGCTTCTGCAACTACTGTGTAGTTTTCAGGGACAGTATATGGATTTATTTCTGGATCATGATCACCATCGGTTCCGCCCATCACAAGTTTGATTTTAGCAGTAGTATCATTTGGTATATCTGTTACTCTTATTTCAGGCTTGTGGTTAGGATTTCCACGTAATTCATTAGCAGTTGTAATGATTCTTGGTGGAGTTGGTTTTGATCTAATTTCAAATTGTTCTACTTTATCACCAAACTTAACAGTGATGAAATAATTTCCTGGATCAATATGACCAACAAGAGCTAAGTTTTTTTCAGTAGCATTATTTGTTCTACCCACAGCGTTTTGTAATGTAAGCGTGTTAGGATATCCTGTAATAGACCATTCACTATCTTTAATTGGTTCATTACTAGTAAGTTTGATACGAATCTCTTGTTGATAAGGTAATATTCCTGATCCTACAGTGTTATGAAGCGTTCCACTCATTATTTGGAAAACACCATGGCCCGCTCGTTTCGATACTGAAAATTCCTTTCTATTTTGTTTTTCATTATCGTGATATAACTCAATTGTATGTTTTAACTCAGGTTTTACATATAAATTTACTGGTAAAAGAGTTTCAGGGTTATGATGGCTATCTTCAACATCAAAACCTACAAGAAATTGAATTGGACGACCTGAACGTGCTGCATTTTGAAGATTTTCTTGTGAAAAAAGTTCTTCAATTTGATAGGCATTCATTGCATTAGCTCCCTGCCATCTTTCCTGATTATACGGAAGATAAGATGGATAAATACCTAGGACTGTACCAGTCACATTCTTTACATAACTTAATGGGTCGTATACCGAATCAATACTTCCGGAACCGTCACTATCCAAAATAGGAACATCAGTAGTTCTCTGTAATGTAGGATCGAATTGTCTGATTGTTCTTTTTAAATGAAGTGTACGATTTTTAACTTGGACATTTGACTGTACTCGATTTCGATAATTCTTATAAGGTTCGACATAGAGTTGGTTATAGTTCGTTGCTTGTCTATATTCACCAGAACGCGCGCCAGCAGCATAATACAATCTTGCAGTTGGAGCTCCTTGAGTTTTAAATGAAATACGATAACTTACATCACCACTACCTTTAAAACTATATATTGTATCTAATCCTCTTATTTGATCTGGTTTCTCACTATTTAGCAATGCGAAGTTTTCATCGCCATAATATTTATTAGTTTGTGTAGCGCCTTCTCTGTCGAAGTATAATTCTCCCCCTCTAGCAAAGTCAGAAAAATTATTAACACCATCATAAAATGCATAATTTGTAGCGGAGCCATGTTTAAAATCATTCGCTACGCTAGAATTAATAGCACCTGCTGATCTCCAAAATTGAGGTAGTGGTGCACCTGATCCAAATCCAACGCCACCAGTAGATGTACTTGAACCATCACGGTTGATAATAGTGAAAGTTACTGGACCAGTTGGTGTTTGATCACTTGGAAGTCCAAACCAATAGTACATATATTCATGCCCTTTATGATTACTATTAAATAAAATATCCCATTGATATCCATCTTTAAGTCGTTTTGTAGTGATATAAGCATTACCTTGTACATCAGAAGCACGTAAGATGTTCCTAGATCTTGGTAAATTATAAGGCCATCTTCTATTTGAAGCATGGAAGAAAGTACCAGGAGGGAAACCAGAATCATCATCGTCTTTTGAAACATAATATTCAGTTCTAGCATCTAAGTAATCGCTTCTTGATGAACGATTCTCAACAACACTTCTCGTACTTCTTCTACCACGTTTTTCTGTAGTAGATCGTTGTGATAACGTACGTGCAAGTTCTAATGCTTTCTCTAATTGTTGATATGCCGAAACAAGCTGTTCTGAAGGAATATTTTGATTATTACCTAGTAAGTCATTGACGTAGTCAAAAGTAGATTTGACTTTTTGATATTCTGTTGCATCCGCACGATCTCTATCAATCATTCTGTAATTGTGATATGATGCGTCAAAAAAAGCTTGTAATGCATTTTTATCTAATGGTGGATGTACTTGCTGCGATTTATCTTTCTCTTGTAGATTCTCTTTCTCTTTGTCATTTTTACTTGCTCGGCTTTCTGCAAGTACATTTTCTGTTAGTTTATGATGTTTATTTTCAGAAGCATTCCCATCGCTATCGCTTACTATTTTACTATGTGCTTGCATAGTACTATTATCAACTTTCAATGGTTCGTTATTCATATTTGCTTCACTATGCGATTGATTGATACTATCATCCGAAACATTTGTAGGTAATTGTTGCGATGTTTCATTAGTGTCTTTGAATTGATCCGACAGTCGTGCATTTGCTTGATTTTGACTAGTTGATGAACGTAATGATTCAGTCTGCCCACTAGAATTTTGTTTGTTATTTTCGATTTCTTGACTATGCGTATTCGAATCATCATCATCTGTTTGATTTAATTGTTTAATTAACTTTTGATTTTGATTCAACTCGTCGGCACTTGCATGGTTTGTATTGATACCCATGAACACAAGTGTTGCAATCACAGTAGAAAATGTTCCAATTGCGTATTTTCGAATACTAAATTTTTGTAATTTATCACGATTATTCAAAGCTATTGCCACTCCTATTCTTGATGTTTTTTCTTTGTTGTTTGATGTGATTTGAAAATTATACGTTTTTAATGTTGATAATTTTGACAATGAATAACTCATACATTTGCTCAATAAAAAAGAGCAGATGTTCCGACCGTTTAATTTCGGTTTGCTCTTCATTTATCACAATAGCATTTTGAACAACAATTTATTTGTTCTAAACAATAATATCACTTTAAGATAACTTTGTGAAATTAATTCACGAAGTTTTAATAAAATATTTATATTTTTAGTGGAGATGCTAATTGATATTAAAAAAACCAATGAACAATATCTAAATGAAATGTTCATTGGTTTATGGTTAGAGGTGAGTTGCAATATATTTACTTGAAACGTATAGTTCATGTTCATTACAAATGGATAAAATCTCATTTAGTGTATGAGCATATGTCATCTCTTTAAAAAGTTTGTCTGTTTCAATTGGAACTTTGGTATATATTTCTGCGAGTGATTTTGATAAATGCAGATGATTTAAATTATTTGTTATTTTTTTCTGTTGAGCGGGAGTTAATGATGATAAATTGTTCACTACATTTTCGACAGTTCCATGATTTTGAATTAATTTAATTGCTGTTTTTTCACCTATCCCTTTTACACCAGAATAGCCATCTGCTGTATCACCCATAAAAGCTTTAACATCTATTAATTGTTGAGGATTAAGCCCGTATTCATCAATGAAACGATCAAGCGTGTAACGTTGATAGATTGTAAAACCTTTTTTTATAAGCCAAACTTCTACATTATGATTAATGCATTGGAGTAAGTCTCGGTCTCCGGTAATGATATAAACTTCATGTTCTTGTGAATATGTTTCCGCTAAACTGCCAATAATATCATCAGCTTCATAATTACGCTTACCAACATTTACAAAACCAAACTGATGGGATATTTCTTTAACATAATCGAATTGAGGAATAAGTTCATCAGGAGGTGCTGGGCGATTTTGTTTATAGCCATCATACATTTCATTTCTGAATGTTTCTTGCCCCATATCCCAACAAACTGCTACGTGAGTAGGTTCGATTTCCTTGATAGCGCTAAAAATATGTCTTACAAAACCTTGAATACCATTTGTAGGAATTCCTTTAGAATTGTACATAAATTGATTGTGTAAGCTTGTTGCATAAAAATGTCTAAATAATAAAGCCATTCCATCAACGAGCAATACTCTTTGAGGCATTTTTAATCCTTCTTTCTACTATAAAATATTGTCTAATTGTGTCGTTTTCAATTCTAGTTGTTGTATTAATGTATCATCGATAGTGAATGAAAGTAACTCATCAATTTGTTGTTGAATGGATGTCTCCAACATTTGAAATTGATGTTCGGCAAGTTGAGTCATCTCATGGATATAATCATTTAATTGTCGGCGCAATGAGTTCAAATCATCTTGTAATAATTCAAGAGTTTGATTAGCTATGTGTACTTGTATATCCTTTTGTGACTTTGGATTAACTATTTTACGTTTAGTTAACTGTTTTGGTAGTGATTGCAACATTGAATTAAGTTCAATTTGAAGTAACGCCGTATCAACCAGTGATGGCTCAACATTAAATTTTGCATTTATAATAACATGAATCTGATTTAACTTTTTCATGACTGGTAGGATTTGTTCTTCTAGTTGTGAATTAAAATATTTTTTAATCCTTTCTGTGATAAGTGATTGCTCTAAGAATAAGCGTTGATGAATTTGATCTAAATATATTTTAGTTGAAATTTTCTTTTCCTCATTAAAGTCGTTATTTTGTGTCATCTGACTATTAAACACAGATTTAACCTCATCTAAAAGTTGTAGTTTTAACCGTTCATTTAGATGATATACTTGTTCTTCTACTTCATTGAAAGTACGTTGTGCAGTTGTATCAATCAACTCTTGATTTAATAGGGTTTGGTTTTTATAGTGATTTAATTTATGTTGTCTAGCTGATAATTTTGCGTTGTCATCGTGAAAATCTTTAATCATTTTTTTAAAGGAGTTATTCATTTGTTGCAATTGATAAGTCATCTGCTGCTCTAAAATTGTTCTAGATTCAACCTTTGCAAAGTATTGTATACTTTCTCTTAATTCATTTATGCCAATGTTATTCCCATTTAAACTTTGACGACTTGAAACACTATATATATCAGAGAGTAAGTTAACTTGCCCCAGTGCATCTGCAACATAATCCTCAACGGCTTGTATATCCTGTTTATCTTCAGCTAGGTCAACCGCATTAATTATCATTTTAAAAGCTTGATTTTCATTTAATTGATTCATATCTTTCATATGTTCGATAAAGGCTTTGTCGTTATCTGTAAATGAATGATTGAAGTAAGTTACATACAAAATAAGGTCAGAAGAAGTGAGAATTTGTTCAGTTTCATTCGTGTGTCTTTGATTATTGGAATGTAAACCCAGTGAATCAATAATGATTTTACCCTTAAGCCAATCTAAAGGTAGCTTAAGGTGTACAGTTTTCACGAAAGTGGCATACTCATCCTCGGCACTCCACTTTTTAATTTCTTCAAGCGATACTGTGTGTATAAGTGAATGTTCTAGCATTGACGTGTACATTTCATAATGTTTCTCAATTGCACTAATAAATGCAAGTTGGTTCTTTTCTAGTTTCGATTTTAACTTCTCTAAATCGCTCTTAATAAAGTTGTCTAAGGTGTTAAACGATATTTCATAAAATTCTAGTACATGATTAACTTCCTCTAGTAATTGCTCTTTAGATTTTAATGTGATTTGACTCTCTTTACCATATGATAATTCCGTCGTTGCCGCTGTTGTTGGATTAGGAGAACTAACTAAATAGTTATCACCTAGTAGAGCGTTGATTAAGCTGCTTTTACCTGCGCTAAATGTACCAAAAACACCTACTTTTGTTATTTGATTATCGAGTCTCAGAATGGTATCGGTGATATCTTGTTTAGTGCGATCAAATAATGGTACATCTTTAACGATATCTAATGCACGCTTAATATCTTGATTAGATGTAACAAACTCGTTACGATGTTGTGTCTCATGTTTACGATGATAAGCAGTTGAATTTTCTTGTTTAAGTTCAAAATGAGTCTCTGTTCTTCCAATTAATTTATCTAAAGAATCGTCTAAATGGATATAGTAATGTTTGTAGTTGTGGGATGTAAGCGAATCCTTTAATGTGTTAAGTTCAATGTATCTATCATATTCATACCTATCTTCATTTTCATCACTCGATAATTCATTAACTTGTACATGATTGACAGCTTCTTCAAATAGTGGTGTTGACTCATTTTCTATTTTTTTATTCAAAGCTTTTATAACTTCATCTGAAAATGTTAAAACGTATGTGTTGCTAATGCTCGTTTGAGTTTGATATAGCTCTGATATAAGTGACGGAACGACGTCATATTCTTGATTTAGTATTTTTTCATTCACAGCATGTTTATTTATGAATCTAGTTAAAAATGACATATCTTCACGAAGTGGTTGTCGTACTTGTTGATTAACTTTCTCTTGCAATTGAGTGGTCGCCTCATTAAGTCGTTTGATTTGTTCTTCTTCTTTTTTCTTCCTTTTATTAAAAAATCCATTCACTTTAAAATCAGTTGCCATGCTTTCTAAATAATTCCGTAAAGATTCACGCATATCGTACGTCATGATATAAGCATTATCTAATATATCTTTACGCTTCTGTTTTAAATAATTAAATAATTGATTAGAGTCATTGAGCAATTGTGCTTCTGCGCTGACTTCTTGATTTTGTTGAAATTGAATATATGCTTCCTCGAATTGTTCTTCATTAATTTGAAGGGTGTCAAGAATAGATTGCATTTCATTTTGAATGTATATGTATTGTGCGTCGGTAATGAATTGAATGGTTCTATTAACATAGTCTTCTGTTGATTCACGATGTTGATCCATAAATACTAGAAAATTTGAAAGTTTGTCAATTTCATTCTGTGGATGATCAAACTTTGAAACGTAATAAGTATCTTGAAGTTTGATATCCCAGTCTTTGATTGATTTTTCGACTCTTGATTTAAAAGTTTCAAATGTAATTTCTTCTTCATTATGTTTATCAATCTGATTAATCACAAAAATAATTGGTATACCAACTTCATTAATACGTTTCATAAATTTAAAGTTCAACGCTGATTGGACATGATTATAGTCTACTGTATAAAACAACAAGTTACTTGTATACATAAATTGCTCTGTACTCGACTGATGCGTTGCAACGTTAGAGTCAACACCCGGTGTATCTTGAAATGTAAACCCTAGATTAAATTTGTTTGATGGAAAATTAATTTCTATCGATTCTACATCGACATTTTGTCGATTCATTTGTTTAACATCGTTGTACGTTTTTAATTTTGTATATTGTTGTTGCGTAAGATTGGCAATGATTTCGTCTTCCTTGGCTACTGAAACGATAGCTGTATTGCTCGTTGTTGGTACTGGAGAACTTGGTAGTATATCTTGTTCTAATAACAAATTAATTAACGTTGATTTTCCAGCTGAGAAATGTCCTACAAATGTTGCGGTGTATTGATTTAAATAAACTTTTTTTATTACTTGATTAATGGTATTAATTAAAGGTCTGTTATTAGATTTTTCCAATTCTTTTTTTAATTTATATAAAGTATCTAATTGTTCATTTATTGCCATAAGTATTACCCCTTTAGTTCAGTGATAAATCAGGTTCTGTTGCAAAGTTGAATTTATAGTATAATTTTAACAAAAAGGAGTCTTCT
>ERZ1036435.231-NODE-231-length-40394-cov-101.846922_pt1 | contig 40394 bp, 52 predicted proteins | sample MGYA00514223_ERZ1036435 | MGnify/ENA primary metagenome ERZ1036435 (study PRJEB33795, sample SAMN09464927) | human gut metagenome | host: Homo sapiens | place: USA: Stanford, California | collected 2016-08 | study: EMG produced TPA metagenomics assembly of the... | reverse complement strand
TGATATGCCATTTGAAAATAATACTTTTAATTTGGTTGTTTTTGATCCACCTCACTTGAAATGGGCTGGACCTAATTCGATAATGAAAGCACAGTATGGTCAGCTAGACAAAATCACATGGTCAGAAGATTTAGCCAAGGGTTTTGAGGAATGTATGAGAGTTCTAAAAATTGGAGGTACACTAGTTTTTAAATGGTCCGATTGCCAGGTAAATGTAAATAAAATACTAGAGTCAATACCATTTAAGCCCTTATTTGGACAGTAAAGAGGGACGACTCATTGGATGACATTTGTAAAATTTGAGGAGGTGGAAGAATGATTCCAAAATTTAGAGCGTGGTATGTGCTGGCGGAAGAAATGATCAATGAAATACTGATGATTTCATTTGTCAGAAAGGAGATCATCGGGAAGTTCAGTGATGGCTCTACATCAGTTCCATTAAAATTTGAAGATAAGAGAAACGGGGAAGATGTTATCCTCATGCAATCCACAGGGCTATTTGATAAGAATGGCAAGGAAATCTTTGAAAAAGACATTCTTGATTATAACGGCAGAAAAGCTATTGTTAAATGGCATGGGTCTTATGCAAGTTTTATCTACGAATTTGTAGACGAATTGCAAAATAGAACAACAGAATGGCAACCACTATATCTCTCTTATTATCACTTTGAAATCATCGGCAACGTCTACGAAAATCCCGAATTGTTGGAGGTAACAGAATGAGTTATGATTTGGAAATATTAGCAAAAATAGAAAATGGAGATTATATTTGCATTGCGGAACCTAAATATAGTTCTCCAACCTACAATCTTGGAAGAATGTTCAGAGTTGCCATGAATTGGGATTTTAACCAAAACACAACATACAATGTTGCTGAAATTTTAGAAAATATCTCCCGTGGTATATCTGAGTTAGAACGGTATCCAGAGAAGTATACTCAGTATGAACCTGAAAACAAATGGGGGACAGTCAGCGGAGCATTGGAAGCTTTGAAGTCGTTGAAAGAGTGTGTTTTAGAACAGGATATTGATACGAAATATTTATATATGAGGTGGTAATATGACACGACCAAACAGATATCCATATACTAAAAATCAATGGGAAGAAGAAACAACGCTAATATGTCTTGGTGATGAAGATTACCTTAAAATAAGAAATGAACGAAATAGAATTACAGGAGAAACAAAACAATGAAGATTTTATTTCATCTGAAAAATGGTCATAAGTTTGAAGCGCACGGGTGCAGCGGAGAAGATGTAATTAGATTAGCTAGTCAATTTAATAACGGGCATCTAATGCGTGTTAATGGGTTATATATTAACCCAAAGGAGTTAGTCTCTTTCGTAGTATGCGATGACGAGGACGACTAATGAACCTACAAAACTTTATATACTTACTATTCGCACTGGTCTGGCTCTCTGGCTTGATCTGGGCTGGTGTGATTGCGTTTAAAAATAGAAAGGGGAAATGATGAGTTTGGATAATGTACATATACCAATTGATGGAGATAAGGTGCTTTCAATCGCTCAGATAAATAATCGTTTAGAATTTGCTGTATTGTCAAACATCGGAGAGAAATACGGCTATGATCCATTCTTTATTACTGAAAATTATTTTGATGATCTTTATGAATCATGTCCTACTTTTTCGGACCTACGAGAATTAAAGGATATCATTGATCGTATTCTGGAAGTGGAGGATAAGCATGACTAAACTATTTTATACGATCCTCGCATCAGTATCACTGGTATTTCTGATCGTGTGTATTAACTTAAACTCACGGATTGAAAGTCTTAATAAACGTGTGAGCGATCTGGAATGGACAGTACAAGAGCATGAATTGTCTATCCAGCGGTTGGCAGAAAAGAATAATGCGCAGGATGTGATTTTAAATAAATTAAACAGCGAGTACCAGATGCGAGAGAAACAGCGTGCAGAAGAGTTGAAAGAGGTGGCAGATCTGAATGGAGTGGGTGGATGACATGGTAAGGTTTAATATGGAAATACCAATACCACATACTATATGGAAGAAGAAAAACGATGAAACCCTTGTACGTGTTATTCTTAACGCAAGATATGACTTTGATTACAGCACGATGATTATTTATAAAGTTATCAAGAGTGGTCAGAAGTACGTTACCAGCTATGATAAATTCATGAATGATTTTGAGATGACTGAAATTAAATTCTCGGAATTCAAAACGGAGGTAAGTGGTGAACATAGCAAGTAGACTATCTGCATTAAAGTATATTGATATCAAAATCAAATCCAAACGGCAGGAGATCGAAAATCTCAAGTCTGCTATTTTAAAGGGGCAGGTATATTCTGATGAACCAAAGGGGAGCAAGCGTGGAAATGCTACGGAAGATTTAAATATTAAAATCATAGACGGGGCAGAGAAGATCCGTGCAGAAATTAATCAGCTCATGGAAGAACGCACGCGCCTTATTAATGCCATCGAGGATTTAGATGACCCGTTGGAAAATATCGTGTTGAGATTAATGTACGTTAATGGCTACTCATGGCAAGAAACCAAGAGAGAATTGAATTATTCTCATGCGACAATCCAAAGAGCAAGAGCGAAAGCGATTGAACATTTAGTTATTAAAGATGAACCAACATTTAACAAATGATACACACGACCTGATAATATAGTATACAGAAAGAGATTCGTAAGGCAGCAGAGACGTTCGCAAGCCTAATTGTTTTGTCTCCTTATTTAGTACCAATGATCTGCAATAGCTTTGTGGATCTCTTTTGTTATTTTAAAAGGTGATAATATGAGACCACAGAAGTTAACGATGTCAAGAGGTAAGCGAGTCTTATCTGATTATGGATCAAGGCAAGACGAGTACAGGGAATACAATCGTATGCGATGGAAGTACGACAGAGAAGCCAAAGCATTTTATAATTCGAAAGAGTGGAAAGCATTATCTCGATTGGTTCTACTTGAGAATGATTATGTATGTGAATATTGTGGAGACGAAGCAACGATGAGTGATCATGTGATTCCATTGAAAGCTGATTGGAATCGAAGATTAGATAGAAGTAATCTAAAAGCAAGTTGCAAAAGATGCAATGATAGAAGAGCAATTCTCTATCGGAACAATCTATTGTGATTGTCATTCGTGTCAACCAACCGAACCCGACTGCGGGTGTTGGGTGAACGAAGATAAAAAGAAATGGGGTTAATGTTCGGAATTTACCCCCACGATTTTATTAACGGGGCTATATGGTTCGTGATTTAAAGGACGCGGCCTCTTTTGTACGAAAAATTCCGTTTTTAAAAAGTCATTTCAGTAAAGGAGGTGTCAATTTGGGACGAAAAATGAAGCTGGTAGCGACTACTAAAAGCCATTTGACGAAAGAAGAGAAGATTGCACGTAAGAAGATTGAAGACAAGGCTTCTGATGGTTTGGAAGCATTACAAATCACACCACCAAAACACTTTGATGCTATTGCAAAAGCAGAATACAAGCGTGTGATTAACGATCTGCGAAAGCTACCCCTTAGAAATCTTGATAGAGCGATTTTAGAAACATACTGTACGTGGTATGCGGTCTATAAGGAAATCTCCCGTGGATTGCAGAAAGAGGGATACGTATACGAGACCAGCAGTGGTAAAGTCTTACCGAATAAAATGTTATATAGCTTAGAGCGTGCGACTACTAACTTAACACGAGCAGCATCGCAACTTGGTTTGACGGTGGACAGTCGAATGAAATTGTATGTACCACAAGTGGAAGAGAAGAAAACCAGTATATTTGATAAATTCGGAGGATAACACCTCCTTTTTATTTTAGGCCGTTAGTGTAGAGGTAACATGACAAGCTCCAACCTTGTAGTCGTGGGTTCGATTCCTACACGGTCTGTATTTTGTCGGAAAGGAGGATGAAAACAATCGTAGATAAGAAATATCAAGATGTTGCTTATAAGTACGCTAAGGAAGTGCTGGACGGAAAGCGTAGAGTGAGTGCGAAAGTCTTTAAGGCTTGCAAGCGACACATGAGAGATTTGGAGAATATCCCCAATAGTGATTACGACTACTTTCCAGATATGGCGCAGAACCCGATTGATTTTATTGAAATCCTCCCAGACGTTAAAACTGGTAAACCTTATCCATTAGCTGAATTTCAAAAGTTTATCATCGCCAGCTTATACGGTTGGCGCAGAAAATCAGATAAGACTATCAGACGTTTTAGAAAAGCAATGATCTCACTTGCCCGTAAGAACGGTAAAACGATTCTTGTAGCTGGTATCTTGCTTTATGAATTTCTGTTTGGTAGGAATCCAGCAATGTCCAGACAGTTATTTTGTACAGCAAACGATAAAACGCAGGCAAAGATAGCATTCGAGATGGCACGTAAGCAGTTGGATGCATTGAGGGCGCAAGATGAAGATGTCCGAAAAGCCACTAAACGAGTGCGTGAGGAATTGCGCAATTTGGTAGATGAATCTTATATACGACCACTTTCACGAGATACGGGGGCAGTCGATGGATTTGAACCTTATGTTGGTGTGCTAGATGAGTTTGCAGCGTCTAAAACGAATGAAATGATCGAGCTACTTGAATCTGGTCAAGGGCAGTTAGATAATCCATTGATTTTGATTATCTCAACCGCTGGATTTGATTTGAATGTACCAATGCACACAATCGAGTACCCATACATCGAACGGATTTTAAATGATGAAATCACAGATGACGGTTACTTTGCATTTATTGCTGAACAAGACAATGAAGAAGAAATCAAAGATGAAGTAAACTGGATTAAATCAAACCCTATTTTAGAAGTTGAAGCACTCTACGATAACATGATTGACTATTTAAGAACACGTAGGAAAGTATCACTTGAAACTGGCACAGTTAATGAGGTGCTGGTTAAGAACTTTAATATGTGGAGACAATCATCAGAAAGCTCATATATGGATAAATCGAGCTGGCAACAAGCTAAACTCGATGAAAAGCCAAACACACGTAAGCGTAGAGTTTGGATTGGCGTCGATGTTGGTAAGGTTAACGACTTATTCGCTATCTCTACGATGGTCCAGATGGATGATTATTGGTTTTGTGATAGTTTTTCGTTCGTAGCTACCAAGTATGGGCTAGTTGCTAAAGAAAAGCGTGATGGTGTCTCTTATACGAATTTAGAGCGTATGGGAGAATGCGAGATAACCACTCTTGAAAGTGGTGTAATTGATGATGAACGTGTCCTTGAGAAGTTGGAAGAAATGATTTATATGAACGAATGGGAATTACAAGCGATATGCTTCGATCCATACCAATTTAGCTCATTGATTGCAATGATCGAGAAGCGACATCCAGAGTGGCCATTAATTGAAGTTAGACAAAACACAATGGTTTTGAATATGCCTACTAGACAACTGCGAGATGAAGTCTTAAAAGGCACTATCAAGCACGCTGGTAATCAGTTGCTTACTATGGCTATTAATAATGCGCGTGTCAAAGTCGATAACAATGGTATGCGTATTGATAAGGATAAGAATAGCAATAAAATTGACCCACTAGATGCTTTACTAGATGCCTATGCAGTATGTTACCTTGAACCATTTGATGGGTCTGGTTACTGGACGAATGAGAAGATTTTGGGAGGAGGTAGCCTTTTTTGATTTTACTGAAATATATACACACAATCCTATTGCTGATCGGCATAGGGTTTTTAATTTACGGTCTTTTCTTGGTGAATCCAGTGGTTGGATTTATCTCAACTGGATTGATCCTAATTATTTTAGCGATTTACATTGATCGTGGAGGTGCGCAATGAAGAAACGAATTAAGAAGAAATACGAGCTACTGGAACGTATCGAGTATTTAGAAAATGACTTCTTTAAATTTACTCAAGATACAGTAGATGTCATTGAATTTCTAGGTGAACAGATAAAACGACTTGAGTGTAAACATAAAAAACATTGATTTCAATGGATAGAAAGGAGGTGAGATTATATGAGTTTCTTTCAACCATTGGGATCAACCAAGCCCTCTTACGATGATTACATTTCTTCCGTGTTATCTGGCAACTACTCCCCAGAATACACAGGAATATCTGCATTAAAGAACAGCGATATCTTAACTGCGGTAACCATCATCGCTGGAGATATCGCACGATTCCCACTACTAAAGAAAGACTTTACGGGGAATATCGAGCAAGATGCAGATTTGAACTATCTCTTAAATGTTAAATCGACTGGTAACGTGTCAGCACGTACATGGAAGTTCGCAATGACCGTTAACGCGATTCTAACAGGGAATTCGTTTTCTCGAATCTTACGAGACCCTAATACTGATAAGGCGCTTCAATTTCAATTTTACAGGCCGTCCGAAACGACTGTAGAGGAAACAGACGACCACAGACTGATATATACCTTCCGTGACCGTTTAACGGGTAAGGCGATTGAATGTAAAGCAGAAGATGTCATTCATTGGAAGTTCTTTAGCCACGATACCATTTTAGGACGGTCTCCACTACTTTCCCTCGGAAGTGAGATCAGTCTGCAAGATGGTGGGCTGAATACATTAATTAAATTCTTCCGTGATGGTTTTTCTAGCGGAATTATCAAGCTAAAAGGCGCTCAGTTGAATGGTGAAGCCCGCAAAAAAGCCCGTATGGACTTTGAGAAAATGCGTGAGGGTTCAACTGGTGGCAGTCCATTAGTATTTGACGATACGCAAGAGTACACACCACTAGAGATTGACACGAATGTCTTGCAACTAATTACATCTAATAACTTTACGACTGCCCAGATTGCGAAAGCCTTGCGAGTACCGAGTTACAAATTAGGTGTGAATAGTCCTAACCAGTCAGTAGCACAGTTGGCTGAGGATTATGTAGCGAACGACTTGCCGTTTTATTTTGATGCAATCACTAGTGAACTTGCCCTTAAAGTGCTTGGCGATGAAGAACGCAAACTATTTAAGATCGAGTTTGACACTCGAAGCGTAACAGGTCGAAACGTGGATGAAATCACGAAGTTAATTATTAACCAAGTTATCACACCAAACGAGGGGCGCGTGGAGCTTGGAAAAGAGCGTTCGTCTGATCCTAACATGGATCGTTATCAATCCAGCTTGAACTATGTCTTTTTGGATAAAAAAGAAGAGTACCAAGAAATGAAAGGGGGTGAGGATGAAAATGGCAAAGAGAATCAAGATGAAAGGGCCACTAATTCCGAATAATAGCCAAGAAGCCTACGACTACTTTGGCTTGGAAGCGGTAAGCGCTAAATCTATCACAGATTCCTTCCCAGAAGACAATGGCGACATCATTTTGGAAGTCAATTCCAACGGTGGTCTAGTAACGGTTGGTAGTGAAATCTATACAGCTTTAAAAAGCTATTCTGGGAATGTGACTGTAGAAGTAACAGGAATGGCTGCGAGTGCTGCGAGTGTAGCAATTATGGGTGCTGATAAGGTGCTTATTAGTCCAACAGCGCAGATCATGATCCACAAGGCGCTTTATGGATACATATCTGGCAATAGCGATGATTTAGATAAGGCTTCTAATGCACTGAAATCAAGCGATAAAGCTATTATCAATGCTTATGTAGCTAAAACTGGCTTATCAGAAGAAGAAATTCTTGACATGATGAGAAATGAAACCTATATGTCAGCTAGTGAAGCGGTTGAAAAGGGTTTTGCGGATGAAGTGATGTCCTTTGATGATGTTGGAGCAGTAGCAAGCCTTGAAAATGGATTGTTACCGCAAGCGGTTATTGATGACTTCTACGCTAACCGTAGCAAGCGTAAGTCAGAAATTCAAAATATGCTACGAGAAATCGAAAAAGAAGAATTACTCAGAGGGCTTTAAGCTCTTTTTTTAATACCGAAAGGAGAAATAAAGGTATGTATACAGAAAAAATGAAACAGATTAAAGCGCTAATTGCAAAAGCTAGCGCAGAAATCACTGCTAAGACAGAAGAATTGAAATCTGCCTTGAATACTGAAGATCTTGAAAAAGCGCGTGCACTTCGCGTTGATATTGATGCTTTGAAATCTCAAAAAGAAGAAGCTGAAAACGACTTGAAGTCTTACGAGCTTGCAGAAGCTGGTAACGCTGAAAGCGAAGCTGGTAAAGCTCATAAAGTAAAAGCAGAAACTAAATCTTACCGTGAAGCGGTAAATGAGTACATCCGTACTAAGGGTGCGAAAGCTGATGCGCAGTTGAAACTCGAAGGCAAAGACCTGCTCATTCCTATGAACGTAGCAGTTAATCCTACTACTGACGGATTGAAGAAAGATGGAACTGAAAAGGTTACCAGCAAAGAAATCGTAACTACACCAATGCGTGAAGTTAAGACAGTTCTTGATCTTAAACAATTCGCTACAATCCACAAAGCGTCTAAAGGTGAAGGCTCTTACCCAATTTTGAAGAAAGCTACATCTAAAATGGCAAGCGTTGAAGAATTGGAAAAGAACCCAGCTCTTGCTAAACCAGAATTTACAGGAGTTGATTGGAAAGTTAAGACTTACCGTGGTGCAATTCCGTTGTCACAAGAAGCTATTGACGATGCAGATGTTGACCTTTTGGCAATTGTTGCAGAAGCAGCACAACAAATCAAAGTTAACACTACTAACGATGCGATCGCTACTGTATTGAAAGATTTTGAAGCAAAAAGTGCTGCAAACCTTGATGAAATCAAGCATATTTTGAACAAAGATCTTGATCCAGCTTATAACGTATCATTCGTAGTTTCTCAAAGTTTCTACCAAAAATTGGACACTTTGAAAGATAAGAATGATCGTTACCTTCTTCAAGATTCAATCACATCTGCATCTGGAAAAGTATTTCTTGGACATCCAGTATTTGTAGTTTCTGATACAACACTTGGCGCTGACGGTGAAGCTCATGCCTTTATCGGTGACATCCAACGTGCTGTACTCTTTGCAGACCGTCAAGAGCTTGGACTTCGTTGGACTGATAACGAAATCTACGGTCAATACTTGCAAGCAGTTGTACGCTTTGATGTCAAGAAAGCAGATACGAAAGCTGGTTACTTCGTAACTATGCCCTAATACTCCCCCAACTAGCGGGGGTGTCTCACGGTCTGCGGTTACTCTAGCAGTACCAACCGCAAGTAGCACCAAAGCCGACATCATGGCTTATCTCGATAGCAAAGGAATCACGTATAGCGCATCACAAACCAAAGAGCAACTACTTGCCTTGATTGGAGCGTGATGCTATGGCCGTAACGGATTTAGAAGATGTGAAACTTTATTGCAAAATTGATTTTGACTTTGAGGATCGAATGCTTGAAGAGATGATCGATGCTGCAGAAGATGAAATCTGTTTTGCTATTGGAAATGATGTAACCCCTCAAGATTTAGCTAAATATGCTAAGTTTTCGCTTGCGGTTAAAAAGCAAGTGAAAGAGGAATACGAACATCGCGGTTTGTCTGCTGACACGCAACGTCATGGACTGGCTAACGGTGTACTTAATATTATCCATCAATTAAGAACACGGAGGGAACTCGATGATAACAAGAAAGATGAATCACAGAGTAACATTCTTCCGTGAAATCGGAGGTCAAAATGAAGATGGTGAGGTTGTCTCTCCATCTCGAAAAAACCTCTATACTTGTTGGGCAGAGGTTGCTAAAACTTCCTTGAAAGACTTTCAAGAGGGGGCAAACCAGACTGCCAACAAGAAAGCTAAAGGAATTGTTTCTTCGAGCGAATTAAAAACCTTGTATATTCGTCACAATCCAGAAAGACCTTTCGACAGTTCAGATCATGTTGAATTCAACGGGTTTGAGTATGATATTGTATCGGTTGATGTGGACGAATCCTCATTTGACATGGATAAGATCAGCATTAAGAGGCGGACATGACAAAGGGGCTGGATCAGATTTTATCACGACTGAATGAGCTGCAGGTTAAAGCTCCGAAAGCTGCACGATCTGCGGTTAAGGAAGCAGCAGACGAAACGGAACAGATTTTAAAAAGAAATACTCCCGTCTATTTTGTCATGGATAACGTCCACGCTAAAGATGATACGAGAGTGACGGGCTTTAAAGGTGGCGACCACGGTTTGATCTCAAAAGATATCGGCTATGGTCGTGCTACAGGCTGGCGGATACATTTCCCAGACGATGGTACAAAATACCAAAAAGCACAAGGTTTTGAAGAAAGAACAATTAACGAAGCAACACCAATAGTTAAGGAAATATACGCTGCGAAAGTAAAGGAGGGATTGGGATTATGACAGTAGAAACAATAGCTTATAAGTTATTAAGTAATAACGAAGAGCTGAATAGCTTACTAGATAAGCTACGAGGGAAGAAGTTTGGTCTTGGATTTAAACAAGGAATCTTTACTTACGATATCCCAGAACGACCTACGAACGCTTTGAGTAAGGAGCTTGCTCCCTTTATGCGTATCTATCCAACCTATGAAAATGATGTTGAGTTTGCAGATGATAAAGCCATCTCGACTGAACACAGGATCACAATCAACTATTGGTGCTTGAACGCAAAGCAGTCTGAACAGATTGCTGAATTGATGGATAAGATTTTAGAAAGTAACGGTTTTGAACGTTACACAACGAACGAACTGCCAAGATATAGAGATAACGATATTGACTTACTAGTAAATGTAAGAAAGTATCGTTTTTTTGATTGGCAACTTGAAAAATTAAGAAACGAGGATTAATGAATGTCTAAAGTTAAATTTGGATTGCGTGGATTTGAATTTGGTGAAGTTAACGCTGAAAACAAAGTCCCTACTACTATGAAATTGACTGGTATGAAATCTGCTAAGATTGATATCACGAACGAACTTGTAACGATTGCTGCCGATGATGGACCATACGTAGTATTGTCATCTGGTATCACAGGTACACAATTGGAAATCTCAGTACTTGACTTGCCAACAGAAGCACGTAAAGTATTGTACGGAATCGAAGTAAAAGACGGTATGGAAGTCTACAACAAGAACCTCACTCCTAAAGATGTGGCTTGTTGCTTCCGTACATCTACAGAAGATGGTAAAGCTATCTGGATCGGTCTCCTTAAAGGTAAATTCTCTCTTCCTGGCATGGAAACTGAAACCAAAGACGGCTCTCCAGCACCTAAAGAAGATAGCGTGACAGGTAACTTTGTGGCGCGTGGTGACGATGAAAGCGGTGACGTTATGATCATTGCTCGTGAAGATAACCCAGCGTTTAATCTCCAAAAATTCCGTGACGCTGTCTTCCCAAAGTCGTAAGCGCCTCACCGGCGGCAGTGGTAGGCGCGGGATAATCACTTTCTAAGCATGGATTTTATTTCCATGCTTTTTATTTTTATTTAAGGAGTAGGAAATGTATACAATCAAGCTAAAAATTGGTGGAATCGATAAAGAATTTACCAAAGAATACATCAATGTAGAGGATAATCTACTAGCAACTGAGCAAAACGTGCGACAATCAGCACTTATCCAAGATGCGAAAAAAGCAAACGACCCTAAAGAGAATCGCAAGTTAAATGAAGCATATCTCAAAATGTTTGTGGATATGTTTGGTGGTCAATTTAAAGTCGAAGATTTGAAGCAAGCAGATATCACGATTTTGAAAACATTAGAAAAAATCTATCTTGCAGCGCTTGGAATCAAAGAAGAAGTGATCGAAGATCTTGAGGGTGAAGACGAAAAAAAGGGATAAGCCCAGAAGAAGCGCGTAACAATCTCTTAATCTGGTTTCAAGAGCTGATGCAACAGGGGTACACGATCCTTGAAATTAAACAGATGCGACTATCCGACTTTGATTTAATGGTTAAGGCCTTTGAAACGAAGAAAGAAGAATCAGAGAAAGAGACCACTCTTGATAAAGCATTTCCACTTCTATTTGGTTAGGAAAGGAGGATAAATGACTAGTAATTTAGGTGAATTAGTAGCAACAGCATCGCTGGATATCCAACCATTCATTGGGAATACCAAGCAGTTGAGCTCATATATGCGTGGTCTGGATCGCTCTTTATCAGCGATGGAGAAATCCTTTAAAAATGTTGGTAAAGGCGGTAAGAACCTAACAGGCATGAAAACTGTTTTAGGTGAGACTGCGAACAGCATTAAAGCCTATGAGGGAATTTTAAAGCAACAATCAGAACACTATAACAACCTAAAATCTAAGATTGGTGATTTAAGTAGTGCGAGTGCAAAGAACAAAGAAGATTTATTAGGCGCACGTAATGCGATGTTGCAGACCGCTACGACTTTATCAGACTTGAGGGGGCGATATGCTGACCTCACTAAAGAAATCAATATCCAGTCCAGTAAATGGACACAAGTTGGTGACAGCTTGCATTCATTCGGATCGAAGATGCAGGGTATTGGTTCTAAAATGCAAAGTGTCGGATCAACGCTCACGAAAGGTCTGACTGTACCACTACTTGCTGGCGCTGGGGTTGCGGTTAAGGCTGCGATTGACTATGAGAGTGCGTTCGCTGGCGTTAAAAAAACAGTGGACGGAACTCCACAACAATTCGCACAACTATCTACCAGTATCCGTGAGATGGCAAAAGAAATGCCATCTAGTGCGGTTGAAATTGCCCATGTAGCAGAAGCGGCAGGGCAATTAGGTGTACCAATTGGCGCGATTAAAGACTTCTCAAAAACGATGATTAATTTGGGAGTGTCTACCAACCTAAGCTCAGAAGAAGCTGCATCGTCAATCGCTAAGATCGGTAATATCATGCAAGTGTCTGGTAAAGACCTTGGTACATGGTCAGCCCATTTTGGATCTTCACTTGTGGATTTGGGGAACCATTTTTCAACAACTGAACGTGATATTGTCGAAATGACCAACCGTTTGGCAGCAGGCGGTAAGCTCGCTGGTCTGACCACACCAGAAATTTTAGGTCTTGCTACTGCCATGAGTAGTGTAGGGATTGAAGCAGAAGCGGGCGGAAGCGCAATGACTCAGACCCTTACTGGTATTGGTAAAGCCGTGTCTGGTGTCGGTAAAGGTGCGAAAGAAAAACTTGAAGTTATCGCACAAACAGCAGGAATGACTGCGGAACAATTTTCTACCGCTTGGAAACAGAAACCGGCGGAAGCATTGCAAGCATTTATTAAAGGTTTGCAAAGAGCCCACGATGAGGGCAAGAACATGGACGGTATCCTCGATGAACTTGGAATGACAGGTATTCGTCAAGGGAATATGCTGAAATCTCTTGCTTCTGCATCAGACAAGATGAGTGAGGCAGTCAGTCGCTCTAATACCGCTTGGAAAGAAAACAACGCACTTACCAATGAAGCAAGTAAACGCTACGAAACCACAGAATCACAATTAAAAATCTTTAAGAACAAACTTACTGACATCGCTATTGAATTTGGTGGGCCACTCTTAAAAGCGTTAAACAGTGGTTTGGACGCTGCTAAACCTTGGATTCAAACGCTATCAGACATGGCTAAGAAATTTAGTGAAATGTCAACAGAGCAACAACAGAACATTTTAAAATGGGCTGGTCTTGCTGCTGCAATTGGCCCAGCGATGAAAATATTAAGCGGTGGTGCAAGAATTATTAGTGGCTTTTCGAAGACTTTGGGTACAGTCGCTAGAGGAATTGGTAAATTTAGCGGTGTACTAAATTCTGTTTCTGAGGGTAATGGATTTATCAACAGCTTAAAAGGAATGGCTACCGGCATGACTGCTACTGGGACCGCTGCAGAGAGTGCTGCTGCAAGTACAGGATTGTGGAGTGCGGCGGTTGGCTTACTTGGTAATCCATTAACTTGGGGTGTAATCGCTGGTGGTGCTGCATTAGTTGGTATCGGTATCATCGCTCACGATATCGCAGAAGCGAACGAACGTACACAAACATGGGGTACGAGCGTAAGCAAACTACAAGATCAAGAGTTGTCACGCTTGAAATCCAAAGTCGATGAAGTGCATCAAGCAACAGTTGGATTTGGTAAAGGTGGCGCACAAGCGGTTGAGAATGTACGTAAGAGCGTACAGGGACTTGCTGATGATATCCAAAAAGCGATTGACAAAGACCTTGAAAAAACTTTAAAAGGCCTTGAAAAAGTTGGTGCGAGTGAAACAATCCAAAAACGTGCTGTAGCGCAAGCAGAACAGCAAAAGAAAAACATCCAGTCGATGACAGATGAGATTGTGCAGATTTATCAAAACGCATCTGACCAACACAGGAAGATCACTCGCGAAGAACAAGCGATTATCTACGATTACGAGAATCAATTTATTGATAAACAATTGTCGTTGCAGAAATATTCTGCAGATGAACGGACTGCAATCATGAAAGCCATGAATGGCCAGATTAGTGATCTGAATGAAACGCAGTTACGTAAAGGTACAGGAGTCGTAGCTAAATGGCTCAAAGAGGAACAGAAGCTCTATGATGAGCAAGTGACTGCATTGAAAGATGCTCACGAAAAGGGGATTTATAGCCAGTCCGAATACAACAAGGAAATGGAAAAACTAAATGCCCAACACAAGTCCAAGATGGAAGCATTCGGCCGTGAGTATGCTGCTCTTCAAAAGGAATGGAGTAAGAAAGTACCTCTTAATTTCGGTAACGACGAACAACGTAAGATGTATTTTGATCAGATGCGCAAGGATTGGGCAGAACTTGGACTTGACTATGATAAGATGATGGCCAAGGCAGACCAATTCGCCGACATCGTGGGTCGTTCATCTGGTATGGTTGCTAAGAGTGTGCAGAATATGTCACAGGAAACCAAAGATGCCAACAACATCTGGAATGGATTGGTATTTGATCCTAAGACTGGACAAGTCAAGACCAATGCGCAAGAGGAAGTAACTAAAGCGCTCCAAGCTGAAAATGGCTGGGAGAATATGCAGTTTATCCTCAAGCACGCAAACCTTGAGACTAACGCTAAGATGACAATCGGACAAGCATTGGTCGAAGTTGGAAAGTGGGATAGCTTAACCCCACAAGAGAAAGAGTTAGTAGTCGGTAACAATCAAGGTATGAAAGCAGTCCTTGATAGTAAGACATTGCTGGAACAGTACAATGCAATGCCAGCGGAAGTCAAAGAACTCTTGATGAAGAACACTGACTTTCTCTCATCTGGTGAACGTGCTACAGCAATCATCGAACGCTGGAACACACTGACACCAGAACAGAAAGAGCTGATCTTAAAAGATGCTGCAAGTGATAAAGCTGAACGTGTAAGACTAGCAGTTGACTCACTTACTGGTATGGCCCACGTAGTTAATTTAGATGCAGAAGATAAGACCAAGAGCGCTATCGCTAGTGCGATGTCTAGCATCTTAACGTTACCAACTGACCACAAGACGGATTTGATTGCAACTCCAGACGGTGTTACCCTTGGAACTAACCAAGCTATGGGCGCTTTGGGATTGTATAACGGATTCGCAGTACCTACAAAACAATTTACTGCCGATGCAAGTAACGCAACTAACGCTGCTAACCAAGCAATTGCTAAACAGCAAGAGTGGAATAGTACACCTAGTCCAGTTAAACCGCAGTTGGGTGATCCAACTGGTGCGATAACTGCTGCACGGCAAGCTATTGAAAATCAAAACGCTTGGAATAGCACTCCAAGTCCTATCAAGGGCATCAATGCACAAGATAATACTGCAGGCCCTGTTTGGAGCGCTCAATCAAATATCAATAGCGTTCAAGGTAAGACAGTATACATTGATGTCGTAAGGCGGATGATTGGTGGAGCAGCAGCCGCGATTGGTTTTAAAGATGGTACAGACTACCACGAAGGTGGACTTGCAATGGTCAATGACCAACGTGGTACACTCTACAAAGAAATGGTCACACTACCGGACGGATCATCGTTTATCCCAGAGGGCCGTAACGTGATCCTTGATCTTCCAAGAGGTTCGAAAGTCATGCGCGCTGGTTTGACTAAAAACTTTATGCGTGAATTAGGTATACCGAACTTTGCAGACGGTGTAGGTTGGAAACGTTCGGAAGTTGCGAACGTTACACAACGAATTAAGAATGTTAACGAATGGAAACGGAATAATGAACAGCGTGATTTAGTACCGTTTATCCAAGAGTTGATCGACCAAGTTAAACGCGGTAATAATCGTGATGAACGACCAAACCAAAACTACACATTGAATGTGCATGGAAATAGCACTGGTCAAGATTTGACACCAGAATTTATGAAGCGCTTAATGCGCGAACTAGCATACTATACTAATCAGGAAGGAAGGGGATTAGCTTGACGACATTTACTTTCAACGGAAAGAAAAACACTGAGTTCGGTTTACGAGTAGCAGAAGGCAAGAAGATCACTACTTCCAGCCTTGATGTGGAGCGCGTGACAGTAGCAGGACGGGACGGTGATTTGCTCATCAGTAATAACCGTCTTAATTCTGCTGAGTTGAGCTTTCCTGTTAATTTTGTAAAAGAAAAGGGATTGATCGCTACAGAAGTTTATAAAATCTCAGAGTGGTTGAATGTGGCAGGTTATAAGGATTTGACAATCTCTTACGATCCAGATTTCATCTATCGTGCTGCATATCTTGAGACATTTAGCATCGAGGAAACCATGCGACAGTTTGGCAAAACAACCATTAATTTTGTGTGCTATCCTGTTAAATTTTATAAGCAAGGTCGTACCACGCAGAAACTAATGAATGGTGCGACACTTAACGGTCTAGGCAATGTAAACGCAAAACCTATCATCACGCTAGTGGGATCGGGCGATTGCACTCTTACTATTAACGGACGCAAGACTAAACTAAAAGATATCCAAGGCAAAATCACACTGGATATGCAAGCCAACCAAGTATTTAAGGATAACTTGCCAGCGTGGGATAAGGTAGTAAGAAGCTCACAATTCCAGATGCCGTACCTTGACTATGGTCGTAACTTGATTTCGTGGGACGGTAACTTTGAAGTGTTTACAATCCCGAACTGGGGGGTTAAGCTATGAGGCCTATTTTATTTAATAAAAATGAGACGGCTTTCGACACTTATGGTCTGGGTGAACTTAACGTAACTAAGGGAACTGTAACCCGTGAACGCAATGGGAATTATACGCTATACGCAGAAACTCCAGTGAATGATCCAATGGTTGCAACCCTTGAGAAAGAAATGAAACTCAAAGCCGATGCTGGTTTGCGTACCAAGAACCAGACCTTTGAAATTTCACGGATCGTAAAAGATAGCAGTAACATCGTTAAAATCTACGGCCAGCACATCAGTCACAAACTGGAATATATGGTATTGCGAAATGCCACTGCATTTAATGGATCAGCATTTAGCGCACTATCTATTTGGAGAGGTGCGCTTATTGGTGATCTAACATTTGATGTATGGTCGGATATCCAAACCACTGGAAAAGGCGTATTTGATATCTCTAAAATGGAGAATGCCCGTCTTGCCCTTGGTGGTGTTGAGGGGTCTATTTTAGACATTTATGGCGGTGAATACGAGTTTGACAATATGACCGTTCGACTGCACAAACAGTTGGGTCGTACTGCTCCAACCGTGCTGGAATATGGTAGAAATATCTTATCTGCTGAACTTGATGAAACAATCGAGAGTGCATACACTAGTGTGTTACCGTTTGCGACTTATACACCAGACAAACCAGAGGGCGACACTAGTGATAACCAGCCTGATCCTGTTACCGTCACGCTTCCAGAGAATTATGTAGATAGTAAGTATAAGGCCATCTATGCACATCGCAGAATTAAAGTCGTAGATTTCTCAAGCGAATTTAAATCTGATAGCAAGAGTAAGGATATCCCAACACCCGATAAATTGCGTAAAATCGCTAATGATTATATGGAGCGCAATGAAATTGGTAAGCCTAAGATCAACATCAAAATCGAGTATGCTGATCTAGCACGCACACTTGACTATGCGGATCGAGGCTGGATCGAAGAAGTCGAATTATGCGATATTGTACCCGTCTATTATCCACAGATCGGGCTGACCGATGAAACTTTGAAAATAACCACGATCACTTACGATTTTGTAAACGAACGAAATGAGAGCGTGGAGTTTGGTGATATCGGAACGAACGTAAGAGCGACCATGCAGAGTGGTCTAGCTGGACGAGTTGATGATATCGCTAAGGCACAGCAGGACTTTGAGAATAGCTTGCCAGACTATCTCTTAAACGCTCAAGGTAACAAGGTTTGGTACAACAAACCAGACGACAAAGAGCATAAAGTCGGTGATATCTGGTTTGAGAAGAACGGTCTCTATGACCGTATGTATGTATGGAACGGCTCTCAGTGGGAAAAACGTATCGACACAGAAGATGTCGATAAGATCAAGAAAGAGGTTGATAAACAGCTTGAACAAGCCAAGCAGTCAACCGCTATCGAGATTGAAAAGGCAAACGCTAAGGCACAGGAAGCGCTGATAAAAGCTGGTACAATTCCAGACACAGCTACGCTATCAGATCAGATCAAACAACAGATCTTGAACAGCCCGGACTTGCAAAACAAAGTGACCGAGGGTGTCAATAGCGTTGACGGTGACACGATTTATAGCAAGATTGTGTCCAAAGTATCTCGAAATTTCGTAACAAAAGGCGATTTTGACGCTTTGGATCGGGTCCAAAACGACATGGGTCGAGATTTAATCGGTCTATCTAGAAAAGTAACGGCTCAGACCCTCGAATTTAATAAACTGACTGAATCGAACAAGCTCTATGAACGTATCATCGGCACGACTGAAACAGACGCACCAGACAAGCTGTCCCGGTTGGTTATGTCCAGTGATATCTTCCAGACAGAAGTCGGGAAGTATGTTACTGATGATAACAACCTAATCGTTAACTCTATGTCTATGTCAACGAATACGCTGGTCAATGCTTCAAGAAAAGGTGTGGAAATTTTTGTTAAAGACGGTGTCTTTACTATCAAGGTACAAGGGTTAACAAGTTATAATTTCAGCGGTTTTACTCTTCCTATTTATGTAAAAAAAATTTATCGTGGGGAAACGTACACGCTCGGTTTTAAATATCGCATTCGTGAAAAAGTAGATACAAACTTTGTATTCTCGATCAAGAATCATGTCGCAAATAAAATGCTTTTGAACGCTGATATGGCAAACGCAAACACGCCAGCAAGCGACGAATGGCAAGAATTCCAACGCACGTTTACGGTCGGTGAAGATTTCGCTTTCGGTGAAGATCCGCAAGGGCTATATCCGTTTTATATCTATATGGCCAAGAATGGCTGGATAGAGTTCAAAGAGCCTATCCTTGTGCGTGGATCGAATACTGGTCCATACAAACCGAGCCAGTTTGACGACGCTTTTGCTGAAACAAAGGCCCTCGGTTCAAAAATGACCTCGAAAATCGGTGAAGTGTCTGGCAAAACTGATGAAGCGAAGCAGATCGCGCTTACAGCCCAAGCCCGCGCTGGAAGTGCTCAAGCTAAGGCAGACAGTGCGCAAGCGATAGCGGAAGGCGCTGAAAGTAGAGCTAATACAGCAGTAACAGGCGCCGCTAATGCACGAATGAAAGCCGATAGTGCTCAAGCCAAAGCGGAAAGCGCACAAACTAAAGCGGAAAATGCGCAAGCAAGAGCTGCACAAGTTGCCGAGCAGGCCAGACAAGCCCAACAGATGGCAGAAGCTATACGGACCCAAGTCACGCAACTTGCGGGAACGTATTCGATCAAGAATATCAATAGTGCGGGCGATATATTGGGCCAGCTCAACCTCAACAAAGACGGATCAATCAAGCTGAATGAAGCACTCATCGCGATTGGTGAGAAAACCTACGTCAAAGACGGGGTTATAAAAAAGGCGATGATTGGAGATGGTCAGATCGGAACTGCCCATATTGGAGAGATTGACGCAAACATAGCAAGACTTATCAACGTATCGTCAAAGAACATTGTATCAGATGGGCTTACAGCTAATATTATTCACGGTGGTGTTTTAGCCTCAAAGAATGGAAAGTTGAAATTTGACCTTGACAATAGCGCGTTAGAATCGACGTCTGACGAATCAGTAATAAAAAGAATAGGTTCGGGAGCTAATTTTCCAACTCAATTTTTGAAATTTAGCAAAGGTTGGGTACAAGGCCGCTCACAACCAGTCGGAATGACGATTCTGGGATCGAACCGATACGGAGACGGCCGGTCTGAAGATGGAAATTCTGGTGGCTTCACTGGTATTCGAATCTGGAATGGATCAAATGCTGAAGGCTACGCAGACTCGGTCGACGTTGTTGGAGATGAAATTGTTTTGTGTGATTCTCCTTTTCAAAACCGCAATGGGTGGCTTATGAAAACGACTTATTCGGACACGTCGTTATTCTCAATAACAAACAAGAGAAATTCGCGAATTTATGCCGGAGATTTTTTGTTTGAAAAAGCTGGCGGAGGAAACGCAAGTTTACGCCAGATTCTTTGGCAAATCGGGGATAATATTGCTCAGTTATACAGGTTCCGCGCACAAAATAATGAAGGGACTCCCGGCTGGAATGACACCAACAAATGGGGGTGGAGTTAACATGGACACAGTAAATAAAATTATAAATGAGATCTCGCAGAATCTCGCAAATGCTATCGTTGAGGCTACAAAATATACGGTCTTATACAAGGAAGCAAACGAAGAAAACAAGCGCGTAAACGAGCTACTAGCTAAGTTTAACGACGTTTTAGATAGCGATCAAGCACTCAAAGAGTTGTTCGATGAAACAGCTCAAAAATTAGAAGAACAAAAGGACTAAACACATGGAATTTAAAATCATTAACAAGTATCTACAAGAGGAAGGACGTACATTTGTATCAATCCGGTCAGCTAACCCTTACACAGCTTTTGAACGCGTTTTGATCGGTGACCGTACCAACGAATCAGATGAAGCGGTGATCCAAGCCGTGCTCGGACAAGTAGCGACTGAATTCAATCCGGCCGATGGCGTGAAGAAATTACAAGAGGATCTTCACACTCAAGCCGAAAACTACGAGCAAAAACTTGCTGAGAAAGATACCAAAATCGCAGAAGTAAAAGCGGTGGCAGATTGGGCAGTATTGGCACGGGTAACTGATACAGATAACCCACTAGACCCTACAATCTACAAGCGTGGCCTTGAATTGGTTGACCTTGGACAGTCTGGTAAGACTTATAAATCACAAGAAATCTTTACACTCGAAGATGCAAGCCATACTGCTGCATACGGTGAGGGTAACCGTGTGATGGTGCAAGTCAATAGCGATTTTACTTACAACGGTGAAACACTTGAACAACTCGCAAGCCTTGAGCAAAACGGGAAGTTGGCGGTTTGGAAATGGACTAAACCGAAAGAAAATACAGATTTGGAAACTCAACCACTAACATAGAATTGAGGTGATTGAGTGACATTCTCTGATCTAATTGCCCACCTAGCGCCCACGATTGGGGTGATCGCTACAGGCTGGTTTGGGATGAAAGCTAGTAAGTCTGCCAATCTTAATAAAGATCAATTTAACGAGCTGAAAGACGAGCTAGGCGCTATCCAAGAATCAGTTAAAGGAGTCAAAGAGGTGGGCGAGGATAACAATAAAAAAATCGATGAAGTGAATGATAAGCTGGTGATCCACGATGAAGCGCATCTAGTTACTATGTATCTACGCCTAGAGCGTGATATGACAGTGGCAATTAATCGTGGTTACACCACCATACACGAATCGGACATCGTGCATAAAATGCACAAGAATTATAAACAGTTAGGTGGCAACGGGTACATAGATGCCCTGTATAGTAAATATGTAAATTTAGAAGTGAGGAATTAATATGAATAAAATTAACTGGTCAGTACGTTTGAAAAATAAAAACTTTTGGCTTGCAATCGTTCCAGCGCTCGCATTGCTATTTCAAGCGTTTGCGGATATCTTTGGCATCAAGCTAGAGTTTGGACAAACCATTGATAAAATCTTGGTATTCGTCAATGTGTTGTTTGCATTCTTCGTGCTTGTCGGAGTGGTCAATGATCCAACTACTGCTGGATTGAGCGATAGCGAACGTGCGTTAGGTTATAAAGAACCTAACCAAGATTAATATATTTTTACTGGCTACTATCTATTTCTGGATAGTAGCCTTTGATTTTGGAAAGGAGCAGTAATGGCTACTTTAAATGATATTTTAAATTACGCAGAAAGCCTGGCAAACCAAGGGGTGGGAGCTGATGCTGATGGAGCATACGGAACACAGTGCGTGGACTTACCAAACTCTATCTCTATCAATTTCTTCGGTCGTGCGCTCTGGGGCAATGCTATTGATCTACTCAATTCTGCCCGTGATTTAGGTTATGAGGTGGAATATAACCAAGAGGGCAATCTGGACAGCAAACCACGCGCTGGTGCTGTATTCGTCATGGATACGACATACATCTACGGCCACTCTTACGGACACACTGGTCTAGTCATCGAAGACTCAGACGGTTATACCATGCGCACCATTGAGCAGAATATTGACGGTAACGAAGATGCTCTTTATGTCGGTGGTCCAGCACGATATAACACCCGTGATTTTAACGGCATTGTAGGTTGGTTTTACTTCCCAGTTGACGGGCAACCAGCACAAGTGACTAATGTCGAACCATCAGAACCTCTTACAGTCGATTCTAGCGCATTTAATGAGGAAACTGGTACATTTACAGTCGAAGTCTCTGCGCTGAATGTACGGGCTTCTGCAGGTTTGTCTGCTGAGATCGTAGCAGTGTATACCGCAGGTCAAGCGATCAACTATGACGGCTGGATTGATAATGATGGATATATCTGGATCACATATATCGCAGGTTCTGGAAATCGCAGATATGTCGCAGTCGGACAATCGGAGAATGGTAAGCGTATCAATAGTTTTGGATCGTTTGCGTAAGGCGGTGAACCATGCGTATTAATTCAACGAATTTAAGACAATTCGAGGGGGGCGATGTTGTCAAACAAGGCGACACAGCTTCACTCTTTGGATATGAATTGCTAGATGAGAATTATAATCCAGTACCAGAAATTGAGGGACAGGAAGCCACGATCACGCTTGCCAACCGACACGGTAAGACCAGTTTGACCAGCACGGTTACGGACAACAAGATTAAATTTACGATCGGTAAAATCTTACCAGTTGGTATCTACCAAGTAGAGATCACTTGCGGTAACTATGTATTCCCATCTGATAAGTCAACGGTAATCAAAGTGACACAATCTGCAGAAGAGTATACCTCAGATAGTCTGGAAGAGCTTCGAAAACGTGAAAACGGAGAAGAACTGCCAGATTTAACCGTACTATACAATCTAGCTAAAATTTAAAGGAGAGAAATATGACTTTAAACACAGAAAAATTAACTCAATTCGCACAAGCAGTCGGTGCTGACGTAAAGGAAATCAAAACCACACTAGCTAACAAGGCTGATAAATCTGAAATCGGACAAGGTGGAATCACACAACAACAACTAGACACGGCTATCGCTGGTGTCAAGACTGCCATTTTAGGCGATGGAGTACCAGAAGAATTAGATACTCTCAAAGAGATCGCTGACCGTATCGCAAATGGTGCAGGATCAGCAGACCAAGCTATTGTGTCTAAAATGACTGAGCTTGGTCAGAAATTTACTGACCTTGAAAATACCAATTTCTTACAGCTATATAATGACGCAAAACAAATCCTCTAAGGAGGTGAAGCATGGATAATTTAAAACAAGTTATCTCAACTATTGGTAATGATATTTCCCGACTGAATAATAGACCAATCTTTGAGCCGTCGAGATATGTTCTCAAAAATCAGTATGTGCTAGATCAGTTAGGGTTTGCAACTAAAAACGATCTGGAAGAATTAAAGCGTTCGGTAGGATCTGGTGGTGCTAGTGGCGAATTAAAAGGCCAAGGCTTTCCGTACAATCTGAATGCTGACATCGGTACAATTTATACCGATACGACAGCAAAAAACGGAGCGGTGAAATGGATCAAAAAAACTGCTGGAACTGGCTCTAACTCTTGGTCGGTATTGTTTGGTGATGTCAAACACAAGCCAAGAATTTCATCGAGCCAAAACAATGCATACGTGGAATTTAGACGCATAAACTCCACGGTAGAGATCGGCTTCGGTGGTTTATCGTGGGGTTGGTTTGGAATCGTGAGACGAGGTGCGCCCAGCTACGTTCCTCAAGGGTCAGACCGTGAGCGAAACGTGGTGATCTTAAACGTCGGCGGTATACCCGTCGGTTTTCGTGCGACTAGCTCAAAACTTGGTATTATGACCAATGACAAGGGGAAGCGTTTGGGAACATTCTATTTAGGTGGGCCGGGTGACGGCAACCAGCTACGCTTACAATTCGATGATCCCGTCCCAACAGATCGTGATATCGGTGACTTACGTTTTACTAATATGTCATACGTAACGGATGACCCGTGGCCAGAAACTTTATAAGATGACAACAGCGGTAGCGTAATGCTACCGTTTTTTTTATTTTCCAAGTAAATTCCAAATAGGTTAAAAATATTGTAAAATCAACGTTTTTTTATTTTCTTTGAAATGCGAAAGGATAGCAGTACTTTTTAAAATGTGCTATAATATATACGATAATCGAATACTATCACTTACTTGAACCACTAGCCCCAACTAGTGGTTTTGTCTGTTATAACGGCAATTTTACAGATTGTCTATTATAACGGCAATCGAATGACTACGTAATTGACTACGTTTTTATTTATTTGAACAATATATGACCATGTCTAAAATACAGTAAAATCAACTAACCGCACTTAATGGATATCTAATGGTAATCGTTTTAAAATTTTGGTATAAAAGTAAAAACCCTTGTGTATCAAGGGTTTTAGTATGTTGACTACGTTTTTGACTACGCTTCAAGAAATTTTAATAAGCGATCTGCAACATCTGACCGCTGTTTGTCATTTAAGTGTGTGTACATATCGAGTGTCGTTTGGATATTCGAGTGACCTAATCTATCTGATATCGTTTTAGGTTCTATGCCAGCTTCGAATAACAAACTTGCGTGCGTGTGTCTCAGACTATGCACGCTAAATTGTTTTAGTTTGTGCTTGCCAAGAAAGTATCGCAGTTCATCCCGAAAATGTGCAAAGTCGAAGTAGCCACCCTTGGTATTGGTGATGACGATATTTTTTGACTTAACACCATATTTAAAGAATAGTTTCTTCTGCTCTAATTTCCATTCTTTAAGTATCTGTACCGTGCTATCATCTAGCGAGATCGTCCGTGTGCTACGTTTGGTTTTAGGCGACTGAGTAGACAGCTTCCCATTAATTGTAACAAGTGTCTTACTAACTGATATCGTCTTGGTTTTAAAATCAATATCAGACCATTCAAGTCCTAACAATTCCCCTCGCCTTAACCCAGTATAAGCGAGTGTGTGCCATGCAGTATACAGGACAGGCCTGGCATCTTTCTTTGCCAGCGTGAGAAATTTGTTTAATTCTTTTTTAGTGAGTGCTATCTTTTCTTTTCGTGGTTTCTGCTGCTTAGGTCGTATGATCCTATCGACTGGATTAGTCTGGACAATATCCAGATGCACAGCATACTTAAATACACGATTGATGATAGACAGATAATTTAAGTAAGTTACATACTTCTTGCTTAATTCTATGACAATCTTTTGCATCATAGACACGGACACGCTTTCTATTCGGATATCCTTAAAATGATGCTCTATGATAGCATTGAGATAATTCTTTGTGTTTTGGTAAGTCGTAGGCTTCACAGTCGTTTCATAGCTCTCTAGCCACAGGTCGGCCACCTCTTTAAACGTAGGCTTGCTAGAGTGATCTGTAAAACCATTCTCTTCAATCAAGAGCAGTAGTTCCCGTTCTGCTTTCTTAGCCTCTTTCTGAGTTTTAAATCCTCTACGGGTCGTGCGCCTTTGCTTTCCTGTAAATGGATCAACACCTAAATACGCTTGGAGCATATAGCGGGTTTCCCCGTCTTTGGTTAAATATTTTTTAATCATGGTCTTTTCCCTCCATTTTTGATAAAATAGAGTACAGAAAGACACCTTTCAAAATGAACATTTTGAAACCCTTTCTTTATCTGATTGCCTCACGCTTGAAGTCGCCAAACTTTGAGAGCGTGGGGCTTTTTATATTTTTTTAAAATATCGTTGACAAAAAGTTATAAAACATTATCATGATGATGACAAATACTATAAGCATAATACAGCCACATCCATAGGCACACCCCTCTGGATTGTCTATTCCAAAAGTAGTTTTGTTGTAGATTTTATTATAAACTGCTCGTTTCGGATCCTTTATCAATCCAGCGCCTTTTTGGCCATAATAGGGAGAGGTGGCTTTTTTGACCTTTCGATTTATAGCGCCAGTTGTACGAGATGATACTCTCTTTTTTATATTCGGTGTCCGTGGTCCTATTTTCATAATCTTTTCTCTCCTAATCTCTTTGTATTTTAAGCAATTTCTTGTAATTCTCTTTGAAATTGTTGCAAAGTCAAAATAGCCCAGTCTTCGTCATTTTTATACCCTTGGACTATACTGAGGGCATAATACTCTTGGCAACTGCAATTATAAATTAGAAAATTCATTAGACGGTTATGCAAAGCAGGCTTTGACATTTGGCTAGCCTCTATAAGTTGTTCAAAAGTAGTTCCAATATTAATATAATTTAGTAACTTTTGATCATTCAGAAATAAAATTGAGGCAATTATGTTTGCTTCATCTTCCAAAGGAGCAATTTCTTCTGGGTATGAGTCGCTGTAATTAGAAGATGTCTTAGAAACTAGGACTTTATCGTATACAGAACTCATAAGATGGAAGTAAATATGAACAAGTTCGTGAAGAATAGTAAACATTACCCGACTTTTCACTACGTCTTGATTAATATACACAATAAATCGTTGCGTTTCAAAATCAGGAATTGTCATGCCAGAGCACACATTACAGAAACTGGAATCAACTAAAGAAAGAGTGCTTTTTGAAGTTAATCGATATTTAATTGTTTGTTTTTTATCAGGAAACCATTTGTACATTAAATCGGATTCGAAATAAACAAATCGAATATTAAAGTTAGCTTCAAAAAATTCTATAATTAAATCAAATGTTAGTTGCGAGACATGAACTTTACAGTATTCAGATACGTCTAAAAGAAGTCGAGTAGCATTTGTGTGATATTGTAAGTAAGTTTCTTTTGAGGGTCTTGTATAATGTTTCAAATAGTCACCTACTTCCAAAGAGAATCGTCTTTGACGAGATCACGGGCAGTTTTCATCATTCTAGAGAGTGCTTTGTTGAAGCGCTCTTTTTCGTCGTCCGACATATCTTCAGTTTCTTTGCGAAACATGACGAGTGTTTGCTCTTCTATAGGATCGGTATCTATAATTGAGGCATCCGATGCAATCCGTGGATTATCAGTTCGTCCCAATAGGTAGTCGGTGGACACATTGAAGTAGTCTGCGATCTCTTGCAATCTTTCAGCATTTGGCTTTTTACTCTTCATGCTATAGATTGTATTTCTACTATATCCAAGTGTTTCTTCGAGAGAATTTATAGAAATTCCTCGTTTTTGGCAAAGTTCTTTAATTTTTTCAAATAAAGAAAACATTGATTTATCAACCTTTCTAAAGGCATGACAAAAAATATTTAAACTTTTGTGTGTAAAGTTGTTGACAAAACACAATCAATAGTTTACAATAATTCTTGTAAGTTAATGAGTTAGTAAAAAACAGAGTTAAAACTTATCTAAAAATAAATAGCTTTGGCGAGCGAATAAGTTGATAGATGTAATGTTTTATCAAGGTTTTTAATTATGCTTTCATTTTAAACAATAGATTGTTGAATGTCAAGTATTTTATAAAATAATTTACTAACTCTTTAACTCTATTGAAAAATAAAGGAGGAAAAACATGAGCCGACAACACCGCAAGTGGATCGAGCTTGTAAAAGGTCAAATTGAAAAACGTGGATGGTCACAGACGGACTTGGCCATTGTTGTGGGTGTTAGTCCATCAGCTATCACGCAACTTTTCAAAGATGGAAAAGGTAGTGATGACTTGAAGCTTCGCATTAACAAGAAGTTGCGGATTAGTGAGCCGTGGGAAAGATTTGAGGAGTAGGAGGAATAACATGACCTTAGAAGAACGAGTTGCAGCAATTGAGAAGCAACTAAACACGGTTCGCTTTGAAGAACCTAAAGTCGCTCTCTTAATCTCACAAAGCACCTATCACGCCATCATTGATCAAGTCATTGAATTGGAGAGTGGGGAAATGAAAGACATCACGGAGGAAACGGATGGAATTAACTATTATTAACGAGCAAGAAGTTCTCGGTAAACACTTCACAGTATACGGCACAGCAGATGAACCAATGTTTGTCGCAAAGGATGTAGCTGAATGGATTGAATATGATGTGTCTAGTGTAAATAAAATGCTAGATAAAATCGATGAAGATGAAAAGCTGGTCGGAACATTATTCCGTTCAGGTCAAAATAGAGAAGCATGGTTTTTAACAGAAAACGGTCTCTATGAAGTTCTTATGCAATCTCGTAAGCCACTGGCTAAAGAGTTCAAAAAGAAAGTAAAAGAAATCTTGAAATCAATTCGTAAACATGGATTATACGCTATTGATGACCTTCTGGAAAATCCAGACATGGCAATCGCAGCGCTCCAAAAATTAAAAGAAGAGCGTAGGTTACGATTACAAGCCCAAGAAGAAATTGCTCAAAAAAACCAAATCATTCAAGAATTGCAACCTAAAGCATCTTATTATGATTTGGTATTGCAAAACAAATCGCTAGTGGCAATTTCTGTAATTGCAAAAGATTATGGAATGAGTGCAAAAAAAATGAATAAGATTCTCCATGAATTGAAAATTCAATTCAAACAAGGGAATACTTGGCTCTTGTATCAAAAATACGCAGGTAAAGGTTATACTCAATCAAAAACTCATACAATCGATGCAGATTATAGCAAGATGCATACTTACTGGACTCAAAAAGGACGTTTGTTCCTTTACGATTTGCTTAAAAATAAAAAAGGAATTTTGCCACTGATTGAGCAAAAAGATGTGGCATAAAACAAAGAAAGCACTTCACAGTGGAGTGAAGCGCTCATGAAATTTAACTAAATTAATTATAACACAGAATAGAGAGATAGACAATGATTGAAGAATTGATAAAAGAACAAATCAGAGAAATCTATCTTGAAGCGAAAGAACAAGCTAAGAGAGAGTTGCTACCAATCAGTCAAGCAGAATTGCAAGAAATGTTTGGTTTTAGCAATGAATATCTAAAACGATTGAAACGAAAAGGCTTGAAATTTCGCAAACAAGGGAAGTACATTATGTATGACATAAACGATGTACATGAGATTTTGGAACTAGAAAAGGAAATACAAAATGTATAACGACATTATCGCAGGTTTAACAATTGCAGGAACATTTTTCGCAGCAGGCTTTGCAGGAGCTGTCTGGGACTTCAAACGTGCGCAACGGAAGAAAGCCAGACAAGCAAAACAAGAAGCGATTATGCAACAGTACGAAGAAGATTTACAAGAGAAATTCAATGAGGGCTACCAAGCATTCCAAGCCGATCTAGCTTATGCACGGAAACACTCATATTCTGACAACGACTGGAGCATGGCAGATGTTCTTTAGAAAATCAAGACGAATTAAAGAGCTGGAAAGTCTCTTAGAAATCTATAAGAAAAGAGACATCGAACACACGAATGTCTTACGGGTATTACTAAATGGACGAAAACGAAGAAATTGAAGAAGAAATCGACTACCACGATCCAGATCTATGGCATTGGTATGGATCTGGCAGACGGTGGCTAGGCGATGATGATGAGGTGTGACAATGAGATTTTACGTTAACACAAAATACGAATTAGTATGTGCGCCAGATTATCATGATAAGTTTGGCAACGTTACAGCAGATTCGCTACTGATTAATACAGGCACATATACCAAAATGCTAGAAGATGAAATCAATCTGGCAGTCAATGAAGTCTTGAAACGCTATCGACACACGATACCAAAGGAATTAGTCGAGGAGCTTTTTAAAGAACGCAAGAGACAAGTGCGAATGATGTGCGATACGAGTGCGATTCTGAGCGAGTATATGGATGGAGGAAAGATAAATGAAGATCACACAGGCGACGAAAATCACGAATGATGATGCGTGTTACTTAATATATGGAAATCCTGGATTTGGTAAAACCAGCGCGATTAAATACATCGAGGGGAAGACATTAGTCATTAACATTGATAAATCAGCTAAAGTCTTAGCTGGATGTGAAAACATCGACATCGCAGACGTTGATACGCATAAGATTTGGGATGAATGGTTAACAGTCGTTAAGGAGCTACTAAACGGTGCTGGCGAACCATACGACACAATCGTAGTCGATAACGTTTCAGAGCTATTTAGAGCGTGTCTTGCGAATCTTGGTCGAGATGGTAAAAACCATCGTGTACCATCGCAGGCAGATTACCAACGGGTAGATTTCACGATTTTAGATAGTTTACGAGCATTGCTACAGCTCAATAAACGTATTGTATTTACAGCGTGGGAAGCAAGCGACCAATGGACGGACGAAAACGGCATGATCTATAACCGTGCTATGCCGGACATTCGCCCTAAAATTTTGAACAACTTCCTTGGATTGACCGATGTGGTAGCCCGTCTGGTGAAGAAAACCACAGATGATGGTGAGGAAGTCCGTGGATTTATCTTACAACCATCTGCCAGCGTATATGCTAAGAACCGCTTAGACAATCGAAAAGGCTGTAAAGTTGAGGAGTTATTTAAAGGGGGTGATGATTAGTGGTGTTTGAATTACGTGATTATCAGAAAGAGTTAATCATGGACATTAAAAAATCTATGATGAACGGTAACAAAAAAATCATGGTTCAATCACCCCCGTAACCACGATCTGGTAAAACAGTAATCATGTCGCACATCGCGAAAAATGCTACTGATAAACAAAAACACGTACTATTTTTCAGCCATCGCAAAGAAATAAATGAGCAAGTTGAAGAAACCTTTAAACGTGGTGAAGTCAATCTCGATTATGTAACCATCGGGACGGTTGGCAGTCTAGTCCGGAAACTCGACTCCCTCCCGCAATTCGATGTGGTATTAGTCGATGAGGCCCACCACATTAAAGCTAAACAATATCAAACGATATTGAAATATTTTAAAAATGCTACTCAATTATTTTTTACAGGAACACCAATTCGTTTAGACGGGGCTGGGTTCGATGATCTAGCAGATGATCTAGTGATCGGTAAATCCATACGATGGCTACAGGAACACGGGAACATATCAGAGTTTGATTATTATTCTGTCAATCTCCTCGATTTAAAAAAATTAAGAAAACGGTCTGGAGAGTTTACTAACAGCTCCATAGATGATGCACTTGATTTAAAAGGCGAGTACGGTGATTTTATCGACCACTACAAGCGATTGGCGGATGGTAAACAAGCTATCGTATATGTCCATAGCGTAGTATACGCTGATAAAGTCGCAGAACGATTTAATAATAACGGTTATCGTGCAGTAGTCGTGACTGGTCAAACAGACAAAAAGGCGCGTGAAGAATATATGCAAGCCTTTAGAGACGGTGAAATAACCATCATGGTAAACGTTAACCTCTTTACTGAGGGAATTGACTTACCGAATGTAGATGTCTGTATCATGCTACGACCAACAGCATCATTATCGTTATACTTGCAATTCGCTATGCGACCACTTAACCCCAGAGAGGGGAAACGTGCAATTCTAATCGATCACGTAGGTAACCATTTAAGACATGGATTACCAAATGATGATAGAGATTGGAAATTGACTGGACTTTCAAAAACGAAAAAACCAACAGAGAAATCTCCAAAAACTTGCGAGCAATGCTTTGCAACATTTTGGAGAGAGCAGATGAAAGATAATTGTTGTCCGTACTGCGGAGCGATTATCATTCAACCAAAAATCGTTATCAATTTAGATGATAAACGCTCAGAAATTGAGCTTACAAAGATAGACCAAGAAATGGTATTCATCAATGTGAATGGTGAAGAAATCGAGGTCAGAAAAGATGAAGCGATGGTATATTGTCGCGTTAAAAAATATGGAAAACAATATACAAAATGCCAAAACTTAGCTGAATTAAAAGCATTCCGAAATTTAAAAGGATATGCAAACGGTTGGTTATGGTTTCAACAAAAAAGGTTAAATATTTGGAGGTAACTTATTATGTCACTATTCTCAGTAAACTATGAAGCAGCAGAACAATTCGCGTCTATCACAGATGGAACGTATGAGGTATTCGTCTCACAGGCGGAGCAGAACGCAAGCAAAAACGGTACAGATTTCTTGGACATCCGCCTTAAAATTCGTGATGATTTCCAGCAGAAATTCCGCAATAACTTAATTTTTGACAAAATCTGGATCAATAAAGAAACGCTTCAATATCCAACATGGGCGCTTCAACGTTATGCCAAAGCGGTCAAGATTCCAGAGGGTGTAGAAATCAACTCTATCGACCAATTCCTTGATCTGATCCGTGGTAAATCTTTGAAAGTAACCGTAAAAAACGTTACATCAGAATACAATGGTCAGACTTACGAGAATCTGAATGTAACGAAGATGGAGCAATCAGAATTGCCAGCGTTCGCTGGTGAGGTTAAACCGTCTACGAATCAACAGATCGAAGATTTAGATTTGCCATTCTAAGACTATGGTAGGAATGGTAGATTACGCGCTGAATTATCAAGCAAATGGTTTTTCTGTCATTCCAATCGACAAGCGTAGTAAACGTGCTATCACTAAATTTAAAGATAGCACCTTTACCGCTGACGATATCAAACGGTTTTGGCACGAAGAACCAGAAGCGAATATCGCGCTCAGAACAGTAGATTTTTTTGTCATTGATATTGATATCACTAAGACCGAAAATGGCTACCAATCATTAAATGATTGGGAATTATCACAATACATACCAGACACGCTGAGAGTAATTACTCCAAGCGGTGGGGAACATATCTACTTAAAGAAGCCACAGGGAATTGAAATAAGTCAAGATATACGGATCAAAGCTGGTATAGATATCAAAGCAAACAAAAACAATTACATCTTAGTACCGCCTAGCAATAATTCTAAAGGTCAGTATAAGTGGAAGAATAAGCATCCTATTGCTGAATGTCCACCAGAGATTTTAGAAATCTTAAAAACTGAAAAGAAAAAATCCAAGGTGAATTTTACCACGGATTATCAGAAAGGTGAGTATTCAAGCAAAACAGCAAAACTATTCGAACAAGTCGTATACGGGTTGGGTGATAAAGGTGGTAGAAATAATGCTCTTGCAAGTTTTATCGGTGGTCTGCTCCTACGAGGGGTGGAAGTAGATGCAATTTATATGCTTGCAAAACTAGCAAACCACTACACACCAGAAAGTCTACCACAGAGTGAATTAGACCGCACGTTTGAAAGTATGCTTAGAAAGGATATGGATGGATCTTGAATTATTAAAACAACAGTACCGCGAAATGCAACAACAACGGCATTTAATCGAAATCATCGAAAAACCAAACGATTGGCGAGAAATTCGGTTAGCGTGTCGTGATTATCGTGAACGCTGGCTGGAAGAACATAAAAATGATTATGATCCAGTCACGAACACAGTAACACCAAAGAAGAATCCACCCACGCGCCTCACTGAATTAGCAGTAGCGCAAGGAATGGAAGAAATTCTTTACATCGTCAATCTCTCGAATGATCGTGTAGCGGTCTATGATCCAGATCATGGATATTACCACAAAGACCCCAGCTATGCTTATAAAATCATTCGACTATTAGAGCCGAATTTTAGCGAGGCACGCGCAAAGAATGTACTCTTTATGCTTGCAGCTACCCCACGGGTGAACCAGCATGAACACTTCTCATGTAATTTCTCTACAGGGGAATACAAAGACCCTAAGCGTTTTATCTTAGTGAAGAACGGTATCTACGACAAAAAGAGAAAATTCCTCACAGGTTTTACACATGAATTCGTAGCATTCTCAACCATTGCTACTGAATACAATCACTTTGCGAAATCTCCAACCATTGACGGTTGGAACGTAGATGATTGGTTACTGGATTTGATGAGTGGGGATGAAGAGCTGGTACATCTCATCTGGCAAGTCATTTCTGCAAGCCTGAATGGAAATTACTCTTATCGAAAATCGATCTGGTTTGTCGGTGAGGGGAACGATGGTAAGGGTACAGTCCAGCAGTTAATCACTAACGTAGTCGGAATGAAAAACGTGGCTAGTTTAAAAATCAATCAATTCGCAGAACGTTTCTCACTCTCAATGATCGAGGGGAAAACGGTAGTGATTGGTGATGATGTCCAAGCAGGTATATACGTAGACGAATCCTCAAACTTTAATAGTGTGGTGACTGGTGAACCCGTGCTAGTCGAAGAAAAAAACAAACAGCCTTATACAACAGTATTTAAGAAAACTGTTATCCAGTCTACAAACGAATTACCACGGTTTAAAAACAAAACGAATGGTACATACAGACGGTTCGCAATCATTCCATTTAAAAAGTCATTTTCTAGTGAAGATGATAACTGGGCCATCAAAGATGATTACATCTACCGTGAGGAAGTCTTAGAGTACGTTTTGAAAAAAGCCTTAGAAATTTCATTCGATCGATTTATCGAACCGAAAGCATCACTTGAAGCCCTCGAAGATTTCAAGGAATCGAACGATACAGTCAAAGCATTTGTTATGGAATGGTTCAACAAATTCGAATCCACCCGCCTCCCGTCAAGGTATTTGTGGTGGTTATATCAAGAGTGGTGCAAGGATGAGGGGGTGACTAAACTGACTAAACGTAAGTTTGAAAATCAGTTAGCGAAAAATATCCCTCCCGAATGGGTTAAGAAAAGATTTCGTCCTTTAGGAAAATTCATCCCGTCTGCAGATGTGCCACCTTACTATATGGGGTTCATTTGGGCTAACGATGAAAATGAGATCATTACAACAGGTTATGAAAAAGTTACCGTTTAGTTACCGTTTAAAATCATAAACGATAACATACTTAAAGCCTTATATACCAGGGGGTTGCATTACCTTTGTTACCTTGTTACCTTTCTATTCTATTGAAATAATAAATAAATAAATAAATAAAATATATATAAATAGAAACGATACGGTTAACGGTAACATTGCAAAAAAAAGTGGTGTCAATCCCTTGGGGCTGTAGGGCTAAGAGATGTTACTCTTTCTAAAACATAAACGGTAACATTTCGGAGGATATTGTGAAAACTGAACATACTATACAAAATGAAATACGGGTGGCCTTAACCGAAAATGGCTATACGGTATTTCGGGCGAATGTCGGGAAAGTTAAAACAGCAGACGGCAGATGGTTCGATACGGGATTACCAAAAGGCCATCCAGATTTATATGGTTTTAGACCCGATGGAAAAATATTTTACATCGAAGTGAAAAATGCAAATGGTCGAGTAAGACCAGAACAAAAACAATTTATTAAAACAGTTAAAGCGCGTGGCGCACTTGCAGGTATTGCACGCAGTGTGGAAGATGCGCTGGCAATCGTAAAGGAGACAAACCATGAATAAAAAAATCATTTTAGCAACAGTCGCAACAATCGCAGCAGTAGGAACAGCAACAGGGGTGAAAGCAGATGAGTTACAAGGAACAACTGGAACGGGAAATGAAGCAAGCACAGTTACAGCTCCAATCGCTGGAACAACTGGAACAGAAAAAAATGAAACAGCGCAGGCTGATAAACAACCAACTGCTGAAACTACAAATGCAGAAGCAGGAAGCAAAAGCAACGATCACAACCAATCGGGAAATGTTACACAATTTACAAAAGATGGGAGTGATATTCAAGTAACCAACCCAGAAGTAGAGATCGACCAAAGCAAAGGCACAGGGAAGTATCAAGGCTTCACGGTAGAGTATAAAAACTTGCATTTTCCAGATGAAATGGAAATTAATGAGGGAGACAAGGTAACTTTCACTCTTCCAGAAGAAGCGAAATTCCAGACCAACTTTGACTTTGATGTATACAATCCTGAGAAGCAAGTAGTTGGTAAAGCTACTACTGACACGGCAACTAACACAGTTACTACTGTATTCAATAACTACTTCTCAACTCACCCGCTAAACAAGCAGATGAGCCTCAAGCTGGATGCTACATGGACTGACAAAGTGGAATCTGGAAAACCAGTCACGGCTAATTTCAACGGTACATTTGTTACTGCTCAAATTGGTGCAGAACAAGTTATTGGTAAAGATGAACTCATTTCCAAATGGGGATCACAAGATGAAAACGATCCAAGCGTTATTAATTGGACAATTCGCCTTAACTACGCGCGAAAGGTCCTTAATTATGTGAAAATCATTGACGAAATGTCAGAAAATCAAAAGCTGGTAGATGATTATTTTGAAATCAAGAACATTGAAAGTGTAGATCCTTGGATTGATAAGGGTTCTGCTATGGATTTGGTTAAGTCAATCGCCAAATCAGACCATGGATTCACAATTAAAATGGATCGCCTAGAGCATATGATTTATGTTAACTACAAAACTAAATTGACCAACGCGGTTAAAGATAGCGTGAACCCAACCAATAAGATTGAGTTAAAAGCTGAATCTGACGGTGCTGTTTCATATAGTTATGTACAGTTGGTCGGAGGTCGTGGTGATGCCAGCGGTGAGAATAAACCAATTTGGGAAATTCCAAATGACGCTCCGAAATACGAGAAACCATCTATCGATTTGAAAGATATCCCTCTAATGCCTCCTGCACCTATTGTGGATATTCCAGAGTGGAAAGGCGGAACAACTCCGTGGGACGCACCACAATATGACAAGCCAGAATGGAATGGTGGTACAGTACCGTTTGACGCTCCTATCTTGGACAAACCAGAGATCAATATTGAAGATATTCCGCTACTTCCACCGGCTCCCGTCTTGGATAAGCCGGAACTAGTGATCGATATTCCAGATCCAAAACGCGATGAACCAAAACCACAGCCAAAACAAGACAAACCAAACACACCAGCGCCAAAAAGAACACCAAAAACCGAAGAAGTGAAAATCACTAATCGCGTGGAAAATCACGCGCAAAACACGCGAAACGAATCTGAAGAAACAGTCGAAGCGTACAGCGCGCCGGCTACACTTCCTAACACAGGATCAGATTTCGGAATCGCGATCAGCCTTATCGGACTTTTGGGATTGAGCCTCGGAGTGGCTGGAATGGCTAAAAAGGAGAACTAATTGAAAAAAATGATTGTCTGGGCTCTCTTCGATAGCGGTAACGGAAGTTATACAAAAGGCGTCAAAGATCTAAACGATAAGGGCTTGTGCGATATTGATATTTATCCAGTAGGTATTGATATTGAGCGCAAGAATAATCATTTTATTAATCTAAACCTTGCTGATTACAGTCGATTGTTTGGAGATAATACCTTATTCGATACGCTTGATAAGTTGCCAAAACCTGACTTAATAATTGCGAGCCCTCCTTGCGAGAGCTGGAGCAATGCGAGCGCAATTCCTAACGGTAACTCTTGCTGGAAAAAAGAGGATCTATCAGACAGCCTTTTCGAACCGCAAAGGGAGCCGAGCCCGTTCACGATCCGAAGCAATAGCGATTATGAGCAAGCGTATAACAATTACAAGTATGATCGACAATTTATGAAACGTGTGAATGGTGAGTTGTGTGTATTTAATACGATCGAAATTATTAAACGATACGAGCCGGAATTTTTTATCATCGAAAACCCAGCTAGTGGGAGAATATGGCGATATATTGAAGAAGTCATAGGCTTCGAATTACCTTTCAAAAACCATACATACTACAACAATTATGGTTACCCGATCAGAAAGCCAACAAAATTTGCTGGGAACATTGATTTAAAACTTAATGTCGAAGAGGTTAAAGCTAGTAAAACCTGGCAAGAGTTTTCTAATTCATACAATGAACGTTCAAACATACCGCAACTCTTGGTAAAAACGATCTTTAAGGAGGTGTACAGAAATTTCTGCATTAATTAAACAATTCTATGAGGAATATGACAACCTCATGAAAAGATACGGTGGTGTGAGTCAATTCTATAAAATCCTTGGTGACAAACGTGTGAGTGGATATATCAACCGCTCACGAAGAGACGGCACGATGCCACCACCCACGCAATTAAAACGATTCGAGAATTATATGGATAATCAATTCTTACTGGAGTGTATGCAATACTACGGTGACAACTATCCAGAGAAGATGACCATTAAGATGGATATGGCGCTGGATGAATTTCTTATCAAGCATCGTCCAAAAGGACGAAGAAAGAAACGTGAATTATCCGTACAGTTAACACTAGAGCGTGCATGGGCGCTGGGTGCTTAATGTAAGGCTGGCAGATTTTAAAAGGTCTGTCAGTCATAACCTCACAAACTAAAATATTATACACTGATGCCGAAGCGAGTGGGGCGCTTCAACCGAATCGTGATAAAACTACTGGTTTTATGCCTTAACACACGATTCAAAAATGTATATCAACCTATAAATAAATAAAGGAGAGTCCTTTCTTAATTTATTATCATACAAGTAAGTCTGATATACGCTTACGACTAACATCCTATGCTGGGCGAGGCTTGGAAACCTCAGAGGGTTCGATTCCCTCTATAGGATTAGGACGGGTTTAGGACTCCTTATGATACATTTTTTATTTCACGCTATCGACCCGTCCCGATAGCTGGCCAGTTGCAGTAAACAGGGTGGCGCAACTCCGCCCGCTGGCCATTGCTCACTATAAATTTAGAAAGGCCCTCTAATCTGTTTTTCTGAAAAAGGGGAGCAGAGCAACTCCCCTATTTTAGTAAAGCAGATAGAGATTATTATGGATATTGATTTAATTAAACGGTCAATCAGACTGGATCGACAGCGACTACAAGATACGAGTAGCGACTTGCTCATACAAAAAAACATTGGTAAAACTGCAGTGGTTGGAAGATCACGGGCAATTAAGGAAAGGATTAATAAAAATATTATGGTATTGGAAAAGGAATTAGTAACACTAACTAAAAAATGGTTTATTGACCGTGACCTCGAACACGGTGGACGATTAGACAAGCAGGCTCTTAAACTAAGCGAGGAGTTTGGCGAGCTATGCGCTGGATATCTCAAACAAAATGAAAAGCTAACCAAGGATAGCATCGGTGATTGTGCGGTAGTGATCGTAGGTCTTGCTCTTTTGATTGACGTAGACGTACACAGTATCTTTAAGATCGAAGATGGTGTTAGACCAAAAGAAACAATGGAAAGTTTTAAATTGCTGAATGCCAATATCAGTGAGTTCCAGCTATCTCAAGATTTAGCAAGTAAAGAAATGTGTCGCCACAATCTAGTGCGTGCGGTGGCTTACTTAAAATCTATTAGTAAGGCACTCAACTACGACTTCGCAGATTGCTTTGAGCTAGCGTACAACGAGATCAAGGACCGGAAAGGTCGCTGGGTCGAGGGTAGCTTTGTAAAAGAGGAGGATTTGGAAGATGGAACCATGGTATAAATTTATTTTATATGGAACTTATGACGGGTTTAGCCGAAGCACCCTTGGCGATGACAATTTATATTTGGTTTTAGAGAATGGTGAGAAAGTAGAAGTTCTTAGATGCTTTGTAAAAAATGCAAGTGATTTCATTGAAAAAGATAAACTAAAATTAAAAGACGTTATCGCACGAATTAAGAAGCTAGATCTTGGCACTCAGAAAGTTTGGCTCAACGAAATTTTGAATGAATTGGGTAGCGACTATGGGACTTTGAAATATAAAGCAGGTTACGAGCAAGGAAAACTAGAGGGTGAATGGGTTGGTCGGCAATTAAAAGATGCTGAAAAAATTCGGCAAGAGTTAAATAAGCCAACAGTACCGCAGATCGTTGCAGACTATATCAAATATACTAAAGATGCTGAATGGGATCTACAAGAAGCGATGGACGACGTGGCTTATGAAGATAATAAAGATCTCAGAAAATGGTTTAACAATAATATAGAACTCTTTGCACGAGCTTGGATTGACGGCTACGAGGTCGAGGAAGAGAAGCGGTATACAGTAAAAATGAGAACAACAAATCAACCGCTATTTTATAACAGTCTGGAAAAGAAACTATTCTTTTCTTTGGGAGAATTAGCTACTCAATTCACCTTCAAACAACTTGAAGAAGCGGGTTTTGACTGGGTGTTTGATTGTCCGGGGATTGATATTGAGGAGGTTGGGAAATGACAGATATAAGGATACTAGATGCTTGTTGTGGCAGTCGTATGTTTTGGTTTGATAAACATGAGAGTCATACAACTTTTATGGATATCAGACAAGAAAAGTTTGATATCCATGGGAAAAAGGTCAACGTAGACCCTGATATTATCGGCGATTTTCGTGATATGCCATTTGAAAATAATACTTTTAATTTGGTTGTTTTTGATCCACCTC
>ERZ1036435.229-NODE-229-length-40942-cov-13.649277_pt1 | contig 40942 bp, 28 predicted proteins | sample MGYA00514223_ERZ1036435 | MGnify/ENA primary metagenome ERZ1036435 (study PRJEB33795, sample SAMN09464927) | human gut metagenome | host: Homo sapiens | place: USA: Stanford, California | collected 2016-08 | study: EMG produced TPA metagenomics assembly of the... | reverse complement strand
CCCCGGTGCCCCTGCCGACCCTGCTTCTGCTGCTGGGTGTGCTGCTCGGTATCGCCTCGGCGGGTGTGGGCAGGCTACTTACCGCCATGGGCTCACGCTACTACGCACGTAAGCTGCGGGGTCGCCTGCAGACCGGCGTGGAGAAGGCGGTGCAGTCCTGCGTGGTCGCCCCGGTACAGCAGGAAGCAAAGCGCCTCAACGCCTACCGCAAGGCGCTGGACATTTAGCGGCGTATCATCCGAGAAGCCGCATCAGGACAAGCCTCATCAGAACAAGAGCGCGCAAAAGAAATCCCTCCCTACCTCAATCGAGGCGGGGAGGGATCCTTTTCGTTAAATCTATACGCTACTGAAGCTTAGTCCTCTTCAGTACTCTCAGCGCAGGGAGCCTGCTGAGACGCCGCAAGCTCACGCAGACCGTCCGTAATCGCCTGAGCAGCCTTAACGACCAGCTCGGGGTAGTTGCGGTTCGGCTGGCGGGTCATGCGGTCAATCGGGCCTGAGATAGACACAGCCGCAATCACCTTGCCACCGGGCGCACGCACCGGAGCAGAGACCGAGGCGGTACCGCGCTCGCGCTCACCCACGGACTGCGCCCAACCGATGCGGCGCACAGCCGCGAGCATGGCGGCGCTGAAGTGCGCATCGCGCAGGCCTTCAACAATGCGGTTCTGGTCTTCCCAAGCCAGCAGAACCTGGGCGGCGGAACCAGCCTGCATGGACAGCTGGGTACCGACCGGGATGGATTCGTGCATGCCGGAGGGTCGTGCCGCGGTTGCCGCGCATACACGCCAGTCGCCCTGGCGGCGGTACAGCTGGGTGGATTCGTCAGCTTCGAGGCTGAGCTTCTGCAGAATCGGGTCTGCCACGGTGATGAGCTCATCGGAAATGGTGGCGGACGCGAGTTCGGTCAGGCGGGGTCCGAGCATGAAGCGTCCCTGCACGTCGCGGGCTACGAGGCGGTGGTGAGCCAACGCCACGGCGAGGCGGTGTGCGGTGGGGCGTGCCAAACCGGTTGCCTTGACGAGGTCGCCCAGGGATACGGGGCCTGCCTCGAGGCAGTCAAGAATGAGGGTTGCCTTGTCGAGCACGCCAACGCCGGAGGAGCCGTGGGAGTGTACCTCTACCATCTGCTCGTCGGCGGCCATGTGTTCGGGCGGCTTGACGGGGTCAACGATCGGTGCGTTGTGGTGTGTGGATGCGTTGGGGTGACGCATTCCGTGTGCGTTAAAACGTGATGCGGAAGGAGTCATTCTTATATTCTATCTCAGAATATGAAAGATACCCCGGACTTCATGGACTCTTTGGGGTGCAGAGCTGAAGATGGAATCACCCCCTACGGGATAAATTATGAATTTTTCATAATAAGTGTTTGTGTGGGTTTATGGGTGAAAATATGCGAAAAGACGCAGAAAAATGCGAATAATCCCGCAAAATTACCCTGGAGTCATAGAGTAAACCCACATAAAAACACTCGCTAGTTCGGGGTGTTTCTGAGCCGTCTCACAGGCTAAGAATCCGTGAAAAAATATGCGACACGCCGCGGGGAAATACCGATTTGAGGGTCCCATCGGGTACATAATCCGCCCCTCAACTCCGCAAACTTGCGGCACGCACCACACCGAACGCATCCACCGTAGGAACGCATCAAGCAGGAGAAAGCATGACTAGCGAACAGAACGCAACCACCGCGGGCACCCGTCCGCGCACCCTGGCAGAAAAAGTCTGGGACGCACACGTCGTCGTCCCCGGTGAAAACGGCAAGCCCGACCTGCTCTACATCGACCTGCAGCTACTGCACGAAGTGACCTCCCCCCAGGCATTCGAAGGCCTGCGCATCGAGAACCGCCCCCTGCGCCGCCTCGACCTGACCATTGCCACCGAGGATCACAACACCCCCACCGACAACATCTTCGGCACCATCGCCGACCTGACCAGCCGCACCCAGATCGAGACCCTGCGCCGCAACGCCAAGGAATTCGGCGTGCGCATCCACTCCCTCGGTGACGAGGAACAGGGCATCGTGCACGTGGTCGGCCCGCAGCTGGGTCTGACCATGCCCGGCATGACCATCGTCTGCGGCGACTCCCACACCTCCACCCACGGTGCGTTCGGCGCTCTCGCGTTCGGCATCGGCACCTCCGAGGTGGAGCACGTCATGGCGACCCAGACCCTGCCCCTGGCACGCTTCAAGACCATGGCAATCAACGTTGAAGGCACCCTCAAGCCCGGCGTGACCGCAAAGGACATCATCCTCGCTGTCATCGCGCAGATCGGTACCGGCGGCGGTCAGGGCTACGTGCTCGAATACCGCGGCTCCGCGATCCGTTCCCTCTCCATGGAGGGCCGCATGACCATGTGCAACATGTCCATCGAGGCGGGCGCACGCGCCGGCATGGTCGCCCCCGACGAGACCACCTTCGAATACATCAAGGGCCGCCAGCACGCGCCCAAGGGTGAAGAGTGGGACAAGGCAGTCGAGTACTGGAAGAGCCTGCCCACCGACGAAGGCGCCGTCTTCGACAAGGAAATCTTCATCAACGCTGACGAGCTCGAGCCCTTCGTCACCTGGGGTACCAACCCCGGTCAGGGTATTCCGCTGAGCCACGCCGTTCCCTCCCCGGACGACTTCGAGGACGAGAACGACAAGGTCGCAGCAGAACGCGCCCTCGAATACATGGACCTGAAGGCCGGCACCCCCATGAAGGAAATCCCCGTGGATGTCGTCTTCCTGGGTTCCTGCACCAACTCCCGCATTGAGGACCTGCGCGCCGCCGCAGACATCGTGCGTGGCCGCACCATCGCCGAGAACGTACGCATGATGGTCGTGCCCGGCTCCCAGAAGGTCCGCGCGCAGGCAGAAGCAGAAGGCCTGGACAAGGTCTTCAAGGAGTTCGGTGCCGACTGGCGCTTCGCCGGCTGCTCCATGTGCCTGGGTATGAACCCCGACCAGCTGGCACCCGGTGAGCGTTGCGCCTCCACCTCGAACCGTAACTTTGAGGGCCGCCAGGGCAAGGGTGGCCGCACCCACCTGGTCTCCCCGGTGGTCGCCGCCGCAACCGCTGTGCGCGGTACCCTGTCCGCCCCGTCCGACGTCGTGGCCTAGCACGCCGCTATAGCTAAGGAGCCATTATGGAACCCATTATTAAGCACACCGGCATTGGCGTGCCGCTGCGTTCTTCGAATGTTGACACCGACCAGATTATTCCCGCCGTCTACCTCAAGCGAGTGACCAAGACCGGCTTCGACGACGCCCTCTTCGCTAACTGGCGTAAGGACCCCGAGTTCATCCTGAACCAGGAGCCCTACAAGCACGGTAGCGTGCTGGTCGCGGGCCCGGACTTCGGTACCGGTTCTTCCCGTGAGCACGCCGTGTGGGCGCTGCGCGACTACGGTTTCAAGGTCGTTATCTCCGCTCGTTTTGCCGATATTTTCCGCGGCAACTCGGGCAAGCAGGGCCTGGTTACCGCGCAGGTTGCACAGGACGATATCGAGCTGATCTGGAAGGCGCTGGAGCACGAGCCCGGCACCGAAATCACTGTTGACCTGGAGTCCAAGACCGTAACCGTGGGTGCGCTGGTTGTTCCCTTCGAGATTGACGACTACGTGCGTTGGCGCCTCATGGAGGGCCTGGACGACATCGGCCTGACCCTGCAGAACCTCGAGGCTATTGAGGCGTACGAGGCGAAGCGCCCCTCCTGGATGCCCCGCACTCAGGAACTCTAAGCCGAGAGCTCTAAAACCTAGAGATATAAAGCTCGAAGGCGGCGACTGAAACAGTTGCCGCCTTCGAGCTTTTCTGTACCCAAAAACCTGGCACACATATGAATGCGCCTCCCCGGAGCATTAGCTTCTGGGGAGGCGCATTCATTGACTATCTAGAGCGCGCCCTCAGCGATGGGGGTGTTCAAGGTTGCGTTCTCGGTGCAGCTGTACAGCGCCGCAGAACCGGGGGAGCGCACGCCCGCGGTCGGGTTTGCGTTCTGCGCGGTGGCAAGTGCGAAGTCAGAAACCACTTCGTGGTTAATGTAGCTGCCGCCTGCACCGCCGCCGCTGCTCAGGGAGCTGAGCGAGTAGATGTTGCCCTCGTTCTCGAACTGCACCTGGCGGCCGAAAACGCTCTCGCGGTACGCACCGATGGTCCAGATGTTCAGGCCTGCGCCGCCGCCGCCGTAGCCAGCGCCTCCGCCGGATGCTACGGAAGTGAGAGAAAGCTTGCCGTGGGTGCGGGAGAGCAGTGCGCCGGAGCCACCCTTGCCGCGGTAGGATCCGGTTGCGTCCGCGCCGCCGGTGCCCTTCTCGCCCTCGACCACGGAGTCACCCTCGTACATGTAGTAGCGAGGGAAGTCGTAGGTTTCGAACCATGGGTCGGACATTGGCATGAGCTTCAGCTCGTTATTCTCGTCGAGAACGCCGACCAGCGCCTCACCGAGGGTACCCGCCACGCCGGAGCGGCCAGCGGTACCGCCGGTGACCATGAAGCGCATGTCGAGGGTCTTGTCGTCCTCGTCGAGGGGTTTGAACTCCTGGTAGGGGCTTGCCATGAGCATGCCACCCTGACCGGTGTTGTCGGTGCCCAGGTCGCCGCCTGCGCTACCGCCTGCGGTGGTGGATGCGTCACGGCCGTCCAGCGCTACGCGCAGTGCCGGGTTCAGCTGGTCCTTGGGCTGAGTATCGAAGACGCCCTGGTGGGTGGTGAGGGTGCCGAGCTGTGCGCCGCCACCACCGGCACCTGCGACAGCAACAATGGTGACTGCGCCGTCGCGAACGAGTTCGACCGCGGAGGAACCGCCGCCGGACGCGCCGTACACGTAGCCGCTGTCGGTGCCCACTACCTGTGCGCTACCGGTTGCTTTGCTGGAGCCGGTGGAGTCGCCGCCTGCCGCGTAGCCTTCGCCACCGAGTGCGGGCTGTGCGCCGGCTGCGGAGCCGACGCCGCCGTTACCCGCCCAGACGCGCAGGATGTCGCCGGACTTAACCGTCAGAACGCCGCTGAGCTGTGCACCGGCACCGCCGCCAGCCAGGGCCGCGTTCGTGACGTCGGTCAGGTATTGGGGAGTGAAGGAAGATGCAGCACCGCCGGCACCTCCCACGAGGTCGAATCGTACTCGTCCAACGCCTTCAGGGACGAGCCATTCGGTGTATGCACCAGCCTTGTCGTCGTAGCCGGTTGCGGTCGGCTTGAGGGTCAGAGCGGGGGAGCAGGTGGGCTCGCCGCTTGCCGCCCATGCGGGGACGGTTGCGCTGGCGAGGATAACGGGGGCGCTCCATGCCGCGCCCTGTACGAGGCGACGGCGTGAAAAGCGTGATGCAGTGTTGTGATGTGTCATATTTGGGGTCCTCCGGTAGTTCGCGGATGCAGCCGCGAAGTGACCTGTGGTTGGTTGCGATACGCCGTGGTTTTTAGTTGACTTTCGAATATTTACGGTGATGTTGAAGTGAATTTTTGAAGTTGAAGTGAAGCAGGAAGCCGAACCGTTTTAGTTGGGCGTTATCGCAAGGTTGTATGCAGTGAATGCACGCCCGTTCCCTGCCGTGAGGCTCCGTACTGCATGGAGTGACGGCAATGCCGGCGCCGATGCCGCAGTTGAGAGCTGGTTGGTTTCTCCTTGAGAGTGGAGGCACCGCTCAGCGGTCACGAGTGTGCACGCTATTGTAGGGGCGAGGTTGCTCTCAAGTTCAAATTTGTGCGTCAAAAAGAAGAAGCTAACGTCAAATTTTGGCGAAGAACCAGAAAATGTTTGCATTAGTGTGAATATTTGTGTATCTTTTTGTCTTTTCCAGCTCTGATTCTGAGGAGGGGTCAGAGCGGTTTTTCACATACACAACAGAGCAAAATCTCAGTCACGAGTTCCAAAGGTTCTTCAGTGTTTGGAGCACCTTTACGCAGGGCTTAGAATAATGATGAATATATGCGCCCGTTTCGCCCTGCTACCGGCAAGGGTGCGGCACGACAGAACACGGCGCATCGGCACACTGTTAAAGTTAAAGTTCGGCCTAAACCAGCCGACTCCACAAAGGATTTTTAATGACTGAGAACATCAGCAAGCTTCGCATTGAAGGTGGCACTCCGCTCGTTGGTGAGGTTCACGTTCGAGGCGCCAAGAACCTGGTGCCCAAGGCGATGGTCGCAGCACTGCACGGTTCGACCCCCTCGACCCTGCGTAACGTTCCCGACCTGAGCGATGTCGAAATCGTTACCACCCTCGTGGAGCTGCACGGTGCAAAGGTCGATTACGACCGCGAAGCTGGTGTTCTGACCCTCAACCCCGCACAGGATGCAACCACCGCCGCAAAGAACGCAGAGGAGATTCAGCTCTTCGGTGGTAATTCCCGCATCCCGATTCTGATGGTGGGCCCGCTGCTGCACACCCTCGGTACCGCACGCATCCCCAACCTGGGTGGCTGCAAGATCGGTGACCGCCCCATCGACTACCACATGTCTGCGCTGCGCAAGTTCGGCGCAGTCGTTGAGAAGGACGACGAAACCGGCACCACCCTGATTGTTCCCGAAGAGGGTCTGAAGGGTGCAGAGATTGTGCTGAACTACCCCTCCGTGGGTGCTACCGAGCAGGTTCTGCTCACCGGTGTGCGCGCTAAGGGTAAGACCATCCTGCGCAACGCAGCGATTGAGCCCGAAATTATTGACCTGATTGCTGTTCTGCAGAAGATGGGCGCAATCATCTTCATCAACGAGGACCGCACCATCGTCATCGAGGGCGTGGACGAGCTGACTGGCTACGATCACGCGTCCCTGCCCGACCGTAACGAGTCCGCTTCTTGGGCTTCTGCAGCGCTGGCTACCGGCGGCGACATTTTCGTTCGCGGTGCAGCTCAGAAGGATATGACCGCGTTCCTGAACCAGTTCCGCAAGATGGGCGGCCTGTACGAGGTGACCGCTGACGGTATCCGCTTCACCCACCCGGCTCAGCGCACCCCCGGTGCTCAGCTGAAGCCCATCGTCTTTGAGACCAACGTGCACCCCGGCTTCATGACCGACTGGCAGCAGCCCCTCGTCGTGGCGCTGACCCAGGCTAAGGGCGCGTCCATCGTGCACGAGACCGTGTACGAGGAGCGTTTCGGCTTCACCAACGCGCTGAAGCAGATGGGCGCAGATATTGTCGTCATGCGTGACTGCGTGGGCGGCACGCCCTGCCGTTTCGAGGGTAAGGGTTACGGCCACTCCGCTATTATTTCTGGCCCCACCCCGCTGACCGGTGCCGACATTGAGGTTCCGGACCTGCGCGGCGGCTTCTCCCACATTATTGCTGCTCTGACTGCTAAGGGCACCTCTCACGTGAGCGGTGTTGAGCTGATTGCTCGCGGCTACGAGAACTTCGAGGAGAAGCTCAAGGGCCTGGGTGCCAACTTTGAGGTGCTGGCACGCAAGGCGTCGAAGGCTCCCAAGCCCGATGCAGCAATCGTCGTTGTTGAGCCCGAGGAAGTTGAGGTTCAGGGTTAATGAGCGGACAGCAGGGAAAGCAAGCGCTGCCGGAGATTGAGCCCACCGCTTACGGTGACGCTCTGTACAAGGTGCTCGGTAACGCCGCACGCGGGCTGTACAAGCTCATCGCGCGCGTTGAGATTACCGGCCGCGAGAATCTGCCTAAGAGCGGCGGGTACATTATCGTGGCTAACCACACCACTGAGCTTGACCCGGTGACCGTGGCTTTCCCTGCTTTCGTTGAGGGCGCCCTGCCGCGTTTCTTGGCGAAGGATTCACTCTTCCGTGCTCCCGTGCTCGGCTACATTATGCGCAAGCTCGCGCATATTCCTGTGGTTCGCGGTTCGGTGGATGCGCGTAAGTCCCTGATTACTGCCCGCAAGATTGTTGAGGCTGGCGGTGCCGTCGTGATTTTCCCGGAGGGCACCACCACCCACGATCCGCAGCTGTGGCCCATGCAGGCGCGTACCGGTGCGGCTCGTCTGGCTCTTGCGACTGGTGCACCCGTCTACCCGGTGGCGCACTGGGGTGACGAGCAGATTCTCGGTTACGTGGATGAGGCTGGCGAGGACGGCCGCATCAAGGAGAAGCGCAAGATTTCGCTGTTCCCGCGCAAGACTGTGCGAGTGCAGGTTGGTAAGGCGCTGGATATTGCCTCCCTCGTTGAGGACGCCAGCCCCGAGGCTAAGCACACCCGCACCGAACTGGGCGTGGTCACCGACGCCATGCTGGACGCTATTACCGCCGAGCTGGAGAAGATCCGCGGCGAGAAGGCTCCTGAAGGTCGTTGGAACCCCCGCACGAAGCGTCGTGAAGCCCCCGGCACCCCTTCGGGGCCGGTTGGTGGCGCGCTCGGCGAACCGGACGAAAAGTAGCATCCCAGCTGGGAAAATCGTAGAGGCCCTGACAGAAGCCGCGGCTATTTGCTGAGGCGCCTGTCAGGGACTCGCACAATAAGCTCGCAAGGAAGAGAGGCAGGTGTTTTCGTGACCTTCTTTGGACGCACCCCCGCAGCAAGCCCTGAATTTACCCCTCCGGCGACCGTACAGTCTATTGCGGTGCTCGGCGCCGGTAGCTGGGGCACCGCTTTCGCTAAGATTGCGGCGGATGCTGCCCGCGAGCGCGGCGATGACACTCGCGTGACCCTCATCGGTCGTGATGAGCAGGTGATGGCTGAGTGTGAGCGCACCCGCGAGAACGCCCGCTATTTTCCGGGAATGAAGCTACCGGATAACATGCACTTCACGGCGGATGCCCCCGCGGCGCTTGCCGGTGCGGATATTGTGGTTCTTGCCCTGCCCGCGCAGGTTCTGCGTTCGCAGTTGCAGAGCTTCGCCCGCTATATTGAGCCGAATGCCATGCTGGTGTCTTTGGCGAAGGGCTTGGAGACCGGTACGGGTCTGCGCATGTCGCAGGTCATTACCGAGGAGCTGGAAGAATCCATGGCTCTGCGCGGTGCTGATCTGCGCGCGATCGGCCATATTCCGCACCGCGTGTGCGTGTTGTCGGGCCCGAACCTGGCGAAGGAAATCATGGGGGAGGAGCCTACCGCCTCCGTGGTTGCGGCTCGTACCCTGCCGGTGGCTGAGGCTGTTGCTCACGCGATTGCGTGCGGTTACTTCCGCCCTTACACCAACACGGATGTGGTTGGTACTGAAATTGGTGGCCTGGTGAAGAACGTGATTGCCCTTTGCGTGGGTATTTGCGAAGGCCGCAATTATGGCGATAACTCGAAGGCGTCCATTATGACGCGCGGTCTGGCGGAGATTACCCGCCTGGCGGTGGCGTTGGGCGGCGAGGCTGCGACGATGAGCGGTCTTGCCGGTATGGGCGACTTGATTGCGACCTGCTCTTCGCCGCTGTCTCGTAACCACACGGCGGGCCGCCTGCTGGCTCAGGGTGTTACCCCTGACCGCCTGCACGAGCATATGAGCCAGACTGCTGAGTCGATTAAATCGGCACCGGTGGTGGCTGAGCTGGCTCGTCGCCACGGCGTGGAGATGCCCATTGTTGAGGCTGTGGTGGCTGTGCTTTCGGGCCGTATTGGCATTGAGGAGTTGGCGCCTCTGCTGCTGGGTCGCCGCCTCAAGCATGAGGGCCACTAAGGTTAGAGCTTTCTGGTGTGCTGGCACCCCTTGATTCGGGTTGTGTGCCAGGACATACTAGAAGAAGATTGAATGTAGACATCCGAGGACGGATACCGTTGCGGAAAACCGGTGCGTGAGAAACGCATCAGTGACCGCGACGGTATTCGTGCGTTAGGATTATTGACGCATTGCCGTTCCACCTTCCGGACCTAAGGGTAGGGGAACATTGACTAGGAGAAATATATGACCGAGAAGAAGACCGTCGCCCTGCTGTGCGGTGGCCGCTCCTCCGAGCACCCGATTTCGCTCATTACCGCTGCCGGCGTTCTGGGCGCTATTGACCGCACCGCCTACGACGTCATCACTATCGGTATTACCCGTGACGGCCGCTGGTACCTGACCGATGAGCAGCAGCTCGCCGAGCTGACCGCCGGTACTCGCGGTACCGCAGAGTTCCCCGCGGGCACCCAGCAGGTATTCCTGCCGATGGGTGCCGGCGATTCCCGCCTGACCCTGGTGGATGCTGAGGGTAACGTTACCCGCACCGCGCCGGTGGACGTCGTCTTCCCGCTGTTGCACGGCCCCTTCGGCGAGGACGGCACCGTGCAGGGTCTGCTGGAAATGGCTGACCTGCACTACGTGGGTTGCGGTGTGACCGCATCCGCTGTGGGCATGGATAAGCACTTCATGAAGGTTGCTTTCGAGTCTGCTGGCCTGGAGGTCGGCCCCTACGAGGTCGTCACCAACCGCCAGTGGGAGCACGAGGACCGCGAGCAGATCCTGGAGCGCGTGCTGAAGCTGGGCTTCCCCATGTTCGTGAAGCCGACCCGCGCAGGTTCTTCCTTCGGTATTACCAAGGTGGATTCGGTGGAGGAGCTCGTGCCCGCGATTGAAGAGGCACGCCGCCACGACCCGAAGATCATTATTGAGGCGGGTATTGTGGGCCGCGAAATCGAGTGCGCTGTGCTCGATGGCCACCACGGCGAGATGCCCCGCGCATCCTACCCTGGCGAGATTGAGGTTGTGGATCAGGACCACGGCTTCTACGACTTTGAGGCAAAGTACGTTTCTGAGTCTTCCGCTGTGACCGTGTGCCCGGCGAACCTGCCGCAGGACGTGCAGGATCGCCTGCGTGAGCTGGCTGTGAAGGCATTCCTGGCGCTGGACGGCGAGGGTCTGTCTCGTGCGGACTTCTTCTACACCGAGGACGGCCGCCTGGTCATCAACGAGGTGAACACCATGCCCGGCTTCACCCCGATTTCGATGTACAAGACCATGTGGGAGAACACCGGTATCTCTTACACTGATCTGATTAGCGAGCTGCTGACCCTGGCGATGGAACGCCCCCTGGGTCTGCGCTAGTTCTTGGGCGCGCCGTCGTTTTGACTGCGCTCAGTTATTGAATACGTAACGGCGGGGGAGTAGCCCCTGTTGTAAGGCGCCTCGGTGCGGATTCTTGAGGGATTCGCGCCGGGGCGCTTTTTGCGCGGTGGGCAAGTTAATGCCTTTGTGGGAGGGGTAATTGGTACGTATTGAGCCCCAAAAGCTTATGAGAATCGCTCGTTTTTCACTCATGAGAAAAATCACTTATATTCGCCTCGGGGTCGTTTGGATGGTGGAGTGCAAGTTTTAAAGTGGTACTGATAAGGCAAAACGTAATTCTGCTCACAAGTGCATGAAATGATGCTTCTAGGTAACGAAAAGATGTCGTTGATGGTCGTTGCACATCTTGAAGCTCAAAGATTGGTATGAAAGCGCTAAAATGAGTAATGAAGAAAAAGCCGATTCGGTAGAATAGATGAAGGCATATCCAATCTGCCCTAGCGATTGGGTATCTATTCACTCACAACGTATTAGAAAGTCAAGGACAACCTTTGGGAAAACGAAACCGTAAGGTGGTCTCTGCGAGTCTGGCGACAGCACTGGTTGCTTCCGGAAGTCCATACGTAGCCTCATTTGCTCAAGATGTGCAGGAGGCAGCGTCACAGCTTCCGCCGAACCCTGTCGGCACCGCAGAACAAACCCAAGATTCCGCCGCGACCGCGGCATCCTCCTCCCAGACGGCAGTACCCACGCTCGCAACCGTGAGCGCATGGCCCACCGCTCAGGGGGACAATAAGACTGACAAAGCGCAGGCAGAGCCCACCGCTCAGCCTAGCGCTTCTTCGAGTGCTCAGCCCACCGCTAGTGCTGAGCCTTCCGCAAGTGCTACGCCCAGCCCGGATGCGACTCCTACCCCGAACGCTACCGCGCAGCCTACTGCCGAGCCCACCGCTTCAGCTAGTGCGACTGCAAACCCGAGTGCTACAGCGAGTCCTAGCGTAGAGCCCTCTAAGGATGCGACCGCTGAACCTACCGCTACGCCGACCGTAGCTCCTAGCGCAAGTGCCGAACCGAGTGTTGCTCCTACCGCAACTCCGACGGCTGAGCCGACTGTAGCTCCGACTGCGGAGCCTACGGTCCAGCCGACGGCAGAACCTACTGTCGCTCCCACTCCGGAGCCGACCGTTGCGCCTACTGTGGAGCCCACCGCGGAACCCACCAAGGATGCAACTCCTGAGCCTACTCAGGATCCGACCCCTGAGCCTACGGTAGAGCCCACCCCTGAACCTACTCCCGAGCCGACGAAGGATGTAACTCCCGAGCCGACCCCGGAGCCTACTCAGGACCCCACACCGGAACCGAATCCGGAGCCCGCTCCTGAACCGACCAAGGACGTAACTCCCGAACCGACCCCGGAGCCGACTGAGGACCCCACTCCGGAACCGAACCCGGAGCCGACCCAGGATCCCGTCCCGGTTCCCGAGCCGACTAAGGACGTAACTCCCGAGCCGACCCAGGAGCCCTCTCAGGTTCCGGTCGTCCCGGCCCCGGTTCAGGATCCGACTCAGGAGCCCTCCAAGGAAGCTAAGCAGGAGCCGACTAACGAGCCGACCAAGGACGCGGTCATCCCCGTGATTCCGGTAGCTCCCGTAGCTCCGGTAGAGGATAACAAGGACAGCTCGGACTCCAAATCGGTTACCCCGATCGAGACCGAACCTGTTGCTCCGATTCCTCCGGCGAACAACCCGGTGACCGTCCCCGGCAATCGTCAGGAAGTCTCTGGGGAAGATGTCATCATCTCCATTGAGCTTCCGCGACCGGGCAACTCCTCTGAATCCTCAAGTTCCTCTTCGGGATCTTCGAGCTCTTCACCGAGCAAGGCACCGAGCGACAGGCTTGATGGCGACGATGACGATCCGTTGCGTTCCGGCGGTACCACCCTTGGACGAATTGCAGCCAATAACGGCTCGAATGACTCCATCCCGGGTGCGGCAGACTGGGTTGCTGGATACCTCTCGCGCAATAAGACCGACGAGGACCACTCCCACGAGGTAAGCCCCTCGAGCTCCTCAAGCTCGGTATCGGCTTCGAAGTCGCCTAGCTCCTCCACCTCGGCTAGCGCCAGCCGCTCCGCAAAGAGCGTGGCAAAGGCTGACGGCGCGAACGCCGCCCAGGAGCAGGCCGTGAAGAATGCGGACGCGGACGATTCCGGACTTTCCGGCATTGCACCGCTGATCCTCTTCTCACTCATCGGTCTGGTGCTGATTGCTCTGGCAATCCGCTACTTCAGCCGCGGAGCATAAGGCAAACATAACGCGTAAGAATACGCGATAATAGAGGATGTGAATCCTCAGACTTTTAGCGAAACGCGGGACAACCCCATGCGAGAGACACCTCTCTCAAAGCTGGGGGAGTCCCGCGTTCTGCGCGCTTTCATGCCGATTATCAACGCCCACAACGAGCAGGTTGCCGCTGCAGCACGCCAGGCGGGGCGCATCGAACCCCTCGAGGTGGGCCCCGGCGACGACTGTGCCGTTCTCGCCGAGCCCGCGCCCGGTCAGCGTACCGTGGTCACCACCGACACTCTCGTTGAGGACCAAGACTTTATGAACCTCTGGCCCGGCGGTATCGCACGGGCGGGCGAAGACGGTGAGTTCAATCTGGAACCCGCCCGCAGTAGCGGCTACGATGTGGGGCGCAAAGCCGCGACCCAGAACCTCGCCGACGTTGCCGCTATGGGTGCGCGCCCGGCGAGCCTCTTCATCTCCTTGAGCCTGCCCGGTAGCACTCCTTACGGCTGGATTGACGGCTTCGCCCACGGCATTGTGGACGGAATCAACGCCTGCGGAGCCACCGAATGCGTGATTGGCGGCGGCGATATTGGCGACTCCACCGAAATGTCGGTGACCGTTACCGCCCTCGGCTACACGGACCGCGCCGTGCTACGCTCCGGCGCGCGCCCCGGTGACACTATCGCCCTGGCGGGGCGTACCGCCTGGTCCGATGCCGGTCTGCGCCTGCTACTCAACCCGCTCTCCCTGCCCGCCACGGCACTGTTGCGTGCCATCGCCGCAGGCCAGGAAGTCGAAGCGGCGCTGGATGCGGTGGGACAGGCGTGGGCTCAGAAGCAGATTGAAAAGCAGGGCGAGGGATCGGCTGTTGCTCTTCCCGAGGGGCTCATCGAGCTCGCCCGCACCCTCACCCCCGAAGATGCCGCGCACATGATTGCGGTCTGCGAGCGCGCCGTCGAATCACAGCACCACCCGGTCAGCCCCATCCCCGCCGGTGAGGTGGCACGCCAGCATAAGGCAAGCTCCATGCTGGATCTTTCTGACGGACTCGTCAAGGACGCCGGGCGAGTTGCCGCCGCCTCCGGGGTGCAGATGCGCCTCGACCGCGCCGCCGTGGATGCGTTCGCCGAGCCGCTGCTACCGTTGGCGCGCCTGCTGTTGGCGATTGGTGAGCGCAACGAGGCGGGGGAGAGCCCCGCATCCCTGGCGCGCACCTTCGTGCTGGTTGGCGGCGAGGACCACGGCCTGCTGGCGACCTTCCCTGGTGAGGTGCCTGAAGAGTTCGTGCCCCTGGGCACCTGCGTGGCGGACGCCCCGGAGCGCGGCCTGAGTGCCGAACTCTACGGTGCCGAGCGCCGCCACAATGCGGTGACCGGCGCGGCGGTCGTCATGGACGGCCGATCCCTGGACGGCATGGGCTGGGAACACTACGGGGCTTCTGCATAGGAGCTCTACCGGGTGCTCTGCTGGGTACCCTGTTGAGCACTCTACCGGGCACCCTGCCGGGGGCTGGCGAAATGTTTTAGCCGGCATTTTCAGCCAGCGGGATAGATGACCGGCAATACCGTACATTTAACCGAAATTACCTAGAATAGAAGTACGAAACAGGTTAGATTCAGCCCGTGCTGCGGGCAGTGCAGAGCATCGAGAACTAGCTGAGAATTCAGCCGAGAACCGAGCGAAACTGACGAAACCGACGAGGAGGGTAGCGTGAACGCAGAACAGAACCAGCGCACCGAAGAACGCGAGATTTACCGCCGCGCCTGCGTGCGCGCCTACCGCTTCGGCGTAGCGTGGTCCACCGCCGCCCGCACCACCATCGAACGCTACCGCGAGGCGCTCAACGAGCTCAATGGGTTCCCCGTGCCCGATAAGGACACCGGCTCCAATATCGCCCATACCCTGCTGACCCTGACCGAAGAGTTTGAGCGTGGCATGGAACAGGTTCTGCCCAGTGAGGCTCTGCCCGCTGGCGAAATCCCCGGCGGGGAGGGCGCGTGCGTGCCCGAGGCGGCGGGCACCTCCGAAGAAGAAACCCTCGCCCACCTGTGGATTCAGCTGGGCGGCATCTACGAGCACGCGATTATGCGCGCATCCCGCGTGGCGCGCGGCAACTCTGGTACTCTGCTTTGCGCTTGGGCGCTTGAGGCGGTGCGCAGCTACTGGTTCCTGCCCGGAAACCTCGCCCAGGAGCTTGGCGATGCGGCTGCCGAGTTGCCGCTCGTGCGCGCCCTGGAAGCAGACTACGAGCGTGTGCTGGCTGGCGGTTCCCTGCCGAAGCACCGCGAAGTGAAGCTGGAGTACGCCCACGCGGAGGCGCGCGCGATGGCGTTCGCGGCTGAGCGTATTCGTGCCAGCGTGGGGGAGCAGATGGTGCCCTCCACGATGCTGTCGGTCATGGTGGAGCTCGCCCGCCTGGACGCACACTATGATGCATCACAGGACGCAGAAGCCGCTGACGAGGTGCTGAAAGAGCGTCGACGTGCGCTGATGCGTGCCGCTCTGGAACGTACCGCGCAGTTCCCGCCCTCGCCCGAGCTTGCCGGTTTCGTGGATGCCGGTGCGCTCGGCTTCTACCTTGCCGTGGTGCACTCCAACCCGCGTTGGGAGGGGGCGACCCTGAACGAGGCGCAGGTGGAGTCCATGCTGCGTGCGCCCTCTGCCGGTGTGGCTTCTGCGGTAGGTTCTGAACCTGCCGAGCACGCAGAAGGTGAGGGGCAGAGTGGCTGGGAGCTCATGGGTACGCTGACCTGCGAGCCCCTCGCCCTGGCGCAGTTGCGCCCCGAACTTGAAGCCATGGGCGACAGCCTGCTCATTACGCCCCTGGACATGGCGGCGGGGCTCTGGGCACTGCACGTGCACGTGCCCGACATCGACCCCGCCCGCGAGCTGATTATGGGCTACGGTCAGTGGTCGGATGAGCGTATTTCCTCCCTGGCGGATGGTCGTCACGCCGACCACGCGTGCGGTGCGGAGGGCGGCGCATGAGCCCCGCCCGACGTTCCGTGAACCCGCAGCAGGAAGCCCTGGACTTGGGTCTTCCTGAGCCTGCTCCGGTCAAAACTAAGCCGACAAATAAGCCCGCGAAAGCTGAGGCAGCGCAGAGTGAGCCCGTAGATTCTGAGTCCGTAGATTCAACGGTTGTGGAGCCTGCCCGTGCCGGTTCTGCGACCCGAGCACAGCCGCGGAAAAAGGATGCGCCGCTACTGAGCGATGAGCAGCTCCGCACCACCGCCGAGCTGACCGTGCGTGATCTTGCCGCCTACGCCCGAGGCGAGGTGAACCGCGCCGAGCTGAGCGAACGCGCGGCACAGCGCGCCAGCGCACCCTACCGTAAGGCGCTCAAGACGCTCAAACATTCGCTGGGTCCCGCCGCGCACACCATGACCGACGACGCTCTCTACGAGCTGGTCGATATTGCGTTGGCGGCACGGCAGGCAACTCAGCCGGAAGCACATCAGCCGGGGGAACCTGCCCGGAAGAAGCCTGCTGAGAAGAGGTCAGCGCAGAAGAAAACAGCTCAGAAGGAACTAACTCAGAACGAACCGAGCCCGCAGGAGAGCGAAACTGCCGCGCGGGCTACTTCGGCGCGCCCGCAAAAGGTTACGAAGGTAAGCGAAGAGGGCAAGCAGAAGAACGCGCCGCAGAAGAATGCGCCAAAGAAGATTGAGCCGAAGAAGAGCGCGCCTCAGGCGGAAGCTGAAATGCCTGAGCCCAAAAAGCCTGCACCTAAAAAGGTTGTAGCGAAGAAGACTGCTTCCGCAGAGAAAACGCCTGCCGCTCAACCCGCTACCGCCGAGAAGACTCCGGCAAAGCCGAAAACCACTGCGCAGAAGAGCCCTGCGAAGAAAGCGCCCGCACAGAAAGCTCCCGATCAGAAAGCTTCGCCGAAGAAGGCAACTACTGCGAAAGCTGCGGTTGAGAAGCCCGCATCAGCCGCCGCGGAGGCTAAGAGTCGTGCTCTGGCGCGCTACGCCTCCGAAGATCGCATCGAAAATGCGCCGCTCAAAAAGTACCTGCCCGCACCCAGCGCCAAGGCAATCGCTACACACCTGGACCTGCACACCGTCGGGGAGATGCTCGAATACTTCCCGCGCAAATACCTGCCGCGCGGTGAGCTCAGCTCCTTCGCCGAACTCGTTGAGGGCCAGGACGTCACCATCATTGCCCGCGTGGTGCACGTGAGCACCCGAACTATGGCGGCGCGCCGCGGCAAAATCACGGAAGTGACCATCACCGACCGGCTTTCCGACGCCACCGGGCAGGACGCACCCGCCGGTTTTGGGGCTGGCGGTTTTGGCGCCGCTAGTTTTGGGGCTGGTGGCCCTGTATCCGTGGTGCCCGGGCGTGCTAACCGCCCCGGCGCATCCGGTGCATCCAGCATATCCGGCGCATCCAAAGTATCCGGCGCGCCCGCGCAGAACTGGCAGGCGACCGGGATGCACAACCCGCGCATCAACGCGCTCGCTAACTCCAGGCAGAACCCAGCTGCCCAGATTCCCGCTGCTCAGAACCCCGCGGCACAGAACCCGGTACAGGGCAGGGGAGCGCAGCCCGTCTCCTACAGCGGCTACGCAGACAGCTACGGCCAAGATTCGTTCGCGCAGGATAGTTTTGCGCAGGATAGTTTCGCGCAGGGAGGCCTCTTTGGCGTGCCCGCGCCCAGCATGACGAACCCCGGTGCGCTCATCGGCTCGCAGATGAAGCTCTCCTTTTTCAATGCCTGGACCGCCGCCCGCGAAATCCGCGAGGGCGAAACTATGATGTTCTCCGGCAGGGTCGGCATCTACCGCGGCGAATACACCCTCACCAACCCGCACTACGCCCTGCTCTCGAAGGACGCCTCCGGCGCGGACGTCACCGACGCCGCCACCGCCCCCGTGCCCGTCTACCGCGCCCCCGTGAAGCTGCCCACCGACCGCATTAGCGGCTACATGGCGCAGTTGCTCGAAAAGGTTCCGCTCAAAGAACTTGAAGACCCGGTACCCTACACGATTCGTCGCGCCCGTAAGGTGCCCTCGCTGGAGTGGACGTACCGCGCCCTGCACACCCCGGACTCTGAGAACACCTGGCGTGCCGCGCAGGCGCAGATGCGTTACCGCGAGGCATTCGTGCTGCAGAGCGCGCTCGCCCGCCTGCATTCGGTGCGTGCCGCGCACCTGACCCAGCCGCGCCCCGCCGTGGAGGGCGGCCTCGCCGATCGGCTGCTTCAGGTTCTGCCCTACGAGCTGACCGAAGGGCAGCAGAAGGTGGGCGCTGAGATTGCCGCGGATTTGTCGAGTGAATCGCCCATGAACCGCCTGCTGCAGGGTGATGTGGGTTCCGGTAAGACCGTGGTGGCTCTGCGCGCCATGTTGCAGGTTGCCGATGCGGGCGGCCAGTCCGCGATGCTCGCCCCGACCGAGGTGCTTGCCGAGCAGCATTTGCGTTCGGTGCTGGACATCCTGGGGGATATGGCGGCGCCCGAAGACTCTGACGCTGACGATTCTGCCGAGGGAATCCCTGCGGGGAGCGGGGAGGAACCCGGCCGTGTGCGTGTGCGCCTGCTGACCGCCTCCATGGGTACCCGCGCCAAGCGCAAGGTACTGCAGGAGCTCGCCGACGGCACCGCCCAGATTGTGATTGGCACCCACGCCCTGCTCTCCGATGAGGTGAGTTTCCACGATTTGGGTCTGGTTGTTGTGGATGAGCAGCACCGCTTCGGCGTGGAGCAGCGCGACGGCCTGCGCGGCACCGACGGCGCCCTGCCGCACCGCCTGGTCATGACCGCAACGCCCATTCCGCGTACCGTCGCCATGACCGTGTTCGGTGACCTGGACGTGTCCGTGCTCGACACCCTGCCCGCCGGCCGACAGAAAATCTCAACGCACGTGGTGCCCCTCGCCGAGAAGCCCGCCTGGGCGTCCCGGCTGTGGAGGCGCGCCCGCGAAGAAATCGACGCGGGCCACCAGGTGTATGTTGTTGTACCTAAAATCGGGGAGGATGGCGACAGCCTGGAGGAAGGCGCCGCGTTCTTTGGCGCATCCAGCCTGAACGGTGCTGGAACTGGCGCGGGCAACTCAGCCCAGGGCTATTTCGGTCAGGGCGGTAGCGCGAGTAGCGACGGCAAGGTTCAGCTGACCTCGGTCGCCTCCATGTACTCCTACCTGAGCACTGAGGACGCCCTCGTCGGCGTGCGTATCGGTACCCTGCATGGCCGCATGGACCCGGCGGAGAAGACCGCCGTCATGACCGCTTTCGAGCGCGGAGAGATTGACCTGCTCATCAGCACCACCGTCATTGAGGTGGGCGTGAACGTCCCGAACGCCACGCTCATGATCATCATGGACGCCGACCGCTTCGGCATTTCGGGTCTGCATCAGCTGCGCGGTCGTGTGGGCCGCGGCGGCTACGCGGGCACCTGCCTGCTGGTTACCCGCCAGGAGGAGGGCGGCGTGTCCCGAGAGCGTCTGGATGCGGTCGCCTCCACCACGGACGGCTTTGAGCTTTCCCGCATCGACCTGGCGCAGCGCCGTGAGGGTGATATTCTGGGTGCTGCACAATCGGGCTCGAAGAGTACCCTGCGGTTCTTGCGGGCGCTCGCCGATGCCGACATTATTGAGCGTGCCCGCGAGGATGCCCGCTCGGTGGTGGAGAAGGACCCGACGCTGGCTAAGCACCCGTCGTTGGCGCGTACGATTGACCGCGCTCTGGACGCTGACCGTGAGGCGTTCCTCGGCAGGGGATAAGCGCCCAACGGGGCAGAACGCTCTGCCCGCTCCGCCCATCAACCAGCCTTGCCCACCACTCGCTGAAACCCTGACGTCAACACACCGCACTAGTTAAAGAGGAGAGACCTATGAGCCGTATTATTTCCGGTGCTGCCGGAGGCGTTCGCCTTGCCTCGGTTCCGGGGGATAATACTCGCCCCACCACCGACAGGGTGAAGGAATCCCTCTTCTCCAAGCTGGAAAGCTACGACATTATTCGTGGCGCCCGCGTGCTGGACGCTTTCGGTGGTTCGGGCGCGCTGGGCTGTGAGGCACTCTCGCGCGGTGCCGCCTCCGTGACTCTGCTGGACACGTACCCGAAGGCTGTTGCGGTGATTCGTAAGAACGTTGCCGCGGTGGAGAAGGCGATGGGCCGCACTGGTTCTTCTGGCGCTACCGGTTCTGCGGCGCGCGTGCAGCAGTCGCAGGCGCTGACCTACGTGAAGTCCGCCTCCGGCCCGTGGGACCTGGTGTTTGTTGACCCGCCCTACGCCATGCCGAATGAGCAGGTCAGTGAGCTGCTGGAGGCGCTCACCCCCAAGCTCGCCGAGGGTGCCGTGGTCGTGGTGGAGCGTTCTTCGCGCGATGCGGAGCCGGTGTGGGGCGAGGGCCTGTACTGTTTTTCGACCCGTCAGCACGGCGAGACGGTTCTCTACTATGTGGAGCCTGACGAGGTGGAGGAGCAGGCGGGCGACGAGTTCGGCAACGAATCTGGCGAGGATGCTGAAGAGCTCGCCGCCTGACCTTTCCGCCTCAGCCTGCGCTTACCCGCATGCCGCTAATCCGCATCCTAAATTCGCCCACATCTAGTCATTCCAACGTCTGATATTTATTCGTGAAGGGACCGCCATGATTGCCCTCTGCCCCGGATCTTTTGACCCCGTACACCACGGCCACCTGGAAATCATTGCCCGCGCCGCTCAGCTCTTTGACGAGGTGATTGTGGGCGTGGCGCACAATAGCTCCAAGAAGTACCGTTTCTCCCTGGAGGAGCGCGTGCAGCTGGTGCGTGAGTCTCTGCAGGAGCTCGGCATTAAGGGTGTGAGCGTGGAGCCGATTCCGCCGGGCGTACTGCTTGCCGAGTACGCGGCGGAGCGTGGCGCGAAGGTGCTGGTGAAGGGTCTGCGTTCGGCGACGGACTACAGCTATGAGGCTCCGATGGCGAGCATGAACCGCCACCTGGCACAGGTTGAGACGGTGTTCTTGGCGGGTGAGGACCGCTACGGTGCGGTGTCGTCCACGATTATTCGTGAGGTGGCGTCGCTGGGTGGTGACGTGACTCCCTTCGTGCCGGAGGCGGTCGCCCGCGCGCTGAAAAACGCCTAGTAGAGAGCCCAGCAAAACCGGCGGGCGCGCCCATCCGACACGCCCGACATGCCCACCGGCAGGGCCCCGGCAGAATAACTCGCACCGCCGACCGGGCACTTAAGTCCCCCAGTAGTAGCCCCGACCGACCGATTAAATGCCGCGCGGCGCCTCCTTAAGGGGATATTTAAGAGGTGAGCGCCACTTAAAGAGATTTAAAAGGTGCTTAATCTTGATTAACGGTGCGAATGACCCCTAAAATGGGACTTTGGTTTATACATTTCGTAAGGAGAAACGCCATTTCACGTGCAGACGCATCGCCGCTGGTGGTATCGGTCACTAACCTGATTCACCGCCCCGGCACCATGGAAACTCTCACTGAGGTTCTGCCCGCACCGGCAGACCTGGGTAACACGCTCATCGGCGTGGAAGAGGGTTCGGATATTGACCTCGATATTCGTATGGAGTCTGTTGTTGATGGTATCCTAGTTACCGGCTCCGTCGTTGTGGATGTACACGGCGAGTGTAGCCTCTGCTTGGATCCGATTGATTACGAGATGTCGGCCAATATTCAAGAGCTTTTCGTCTTTGAGAAGGCCCCGGCTGGCGGCCCCGAAGATGAAGTAGATGAGCAGTACGCCGTTGAGGATGATTCCATCGACCTTGAACCGGCTCTGCGGGACGCAGTAATCCTTCAACTGCCGTTCCAGCCTGTTTGTAGGGACACCTGCCAGGGTCTGTGCGCCGATTGCGGTGCGCGCCTGGAGGATGACCCCGGGCATCATCACGAGGTGTTGGATCCGCGCTGGTCGGCCCTACAGGGCCTGCTCGGTGCAGATACCGAAAACTAAATTGTTGTTACTAGAGATTGTGAGATAGCTGTGGCTGTTCCCAAGCGCAAGATGTCCCGCGCTAACACCCGCGCACGCCGTTCCCAGTGGAAGGCATCCGTGCCCCAGCTGGTTAAGACCGTTGAAAACGGTCGCGTGACCTACAGCCTGCCCCACCAGGCAAAGGTTGTAACCGATGCTGCAGGCAACGCCCTGTTCCTGGAGTACAAGGGCCGTAAGGTTGCAGACGCCTAAGAAGCGGTGAATCCTTATGACTGAATTTCCTAGTGTTGATACTAGGGAGTTGCGTAAACGTCTCGGAGTCGATATCGACGCCGAGACGTTTTTGCTATCCCTAACCCACCGCTCCTACGCCTTCGAGAACCCCGGAGTGGAGCATAACGAGCGCCTGGAGTTCCTGGGCGATTCGGTGCTTTCCCTGGCGATCGCTGAAGAAGTGTACCGACGCTACCCCGAGCTGCCCGAGGGTGAGCTCGTGAAGCTGCACCACGTGGTGGTGTCTACGGTGGCGTTGGCGAAGGTGGCACGCGACCTGGATCTGGGCAGGTACATCCTGCTCGGTAAGGGCGAGATTCACACCGGCGGCGCCGATAAGGACTCAATCCTTGCTGACACCATGGAAGCGATTTTTGGCCTGACCTACTTGGAGTGCGGTCGCGAGGCGGCTCGTGACCTGGTGCTGCGCCTGATTGCCCCGCTGCTTGACGATGAGAAGGTCCTGAACTCTGGACGCGATTGGAAGACCGAGCTGCTGAACCTCGCCACCGCCCGCGGCTGGGGAGATGTGCGCTACGAGGTCACCGGCGAGGGCCCCGATCACGCGCGCGTGTACACTGCGGTCGCTATTGTGGCAAACCAGCAGGCAGGTACCGGTGTGGGTCCGAGCAAGAAGGAGGCGGAGCGCCTTGCCGCTGAGCAGGCGTACCGCGTTCTGGTTTAGGCTCATTCAAGCATCCTGCAGGTCTGTTAGCTCTGCGGTCTCTTGATTCTGCAGCCCCGCTGATTGGAGGGAATCATGCCCGAACTGCCCGAGGTGGAAACCGTTCGTGCAGGTATCGCCGACCATTCGTTGGGTCGGCCCGTGCGGGCGGTGCGCGTGGTCGATGCCCGTTCGCTGCGCAGGTACCTGCCCGGTCCCACCCACTTTGAGGCGGCACTCACCGGCAGGGCGCTGCGCGGTGCCTACCGCCGCGGCAAGTACCTGTGGCTGACCCTGAGCGAGGCGGACGGCACGCTTGCCGACGAGGCGCTCGTGGTGCATCTGGGCATGAGCGGTCAGCTGCTCGTGCGCGATAAGCCGGACGGAGTTTCCGGTAGTGATTCGGAGGCTCGCGCGGCCTTTGACGAACAGCCGCGGCACCTGCGCGTGGCGCTCGAGCTAGGACCGGCGGGAGCTACCCGTGGCGCGGCGAGCACCAGTCGGGAGAGCACCGGGCAGCGGTTGCTCTTCGTGGACCAGCGCATCTTCGGCGGTATGTTCCTCAGCCCGCTGGTACCGGACGTACCCGCGGCGGTTGCAGCGAATAAAGCAGCGCCGGGTGAGATGGCGCCGGGTGAAGTACCGGAGCGTTTTCTAGTGCCGGAGGCGGTCAAACATATTGCCCGCGACCCGCTGGACGAATTCTTCGACCCCGCGGCGGTGCGCCGCAAGTTCCTGCGCACCTCCAGCGGCATTAAGAAGGTGCTGCTGGACCAGTCGGTCATCTCCGGCGTGGGCAATATCTACGCCGACGAGGCGCTGTGGCGTGCGCGGTTGCACTACGCGAAGCCCGCACGCACCCTCAGCGCCGCGCAAACCCGCGAACTGCTGGAGGCGGTCACGCAGGTACTGCGCGAGTCCCTGGCGGCGGGCGGCACAAGCTTCGACGCCCTGTACGTGAACGTGCTGGGGGAGTCTGGCTACTTCGAGCGCTCGCTGAACGCCTACGGCCGTGCCGGGGAGCCCTGCCACCGTTGCGCGGAGGCGGGCCGCACCTCCCTGATCGTGCGCGAGCCGTTCCAGAACCGCTCATCCTACCGTTGCCCGCACTGCCAGCGGGCCCCACGCTCTCGATAGGCACAAACTCACGCTAGTTATGCATATGACGGCGTAGCTACGTTCCTCCCATGGGGGATGTAGCTACGCCGTCATTCGTTTACAGCTGGGTTGAGAAAGGGGCTGGGGGAACCGACCCAAAAAGAAGCGACTTAGCGGCTGTACCTATCCCCGTAGAACAGGCCCAGACGCTCGTAACCCTCCTCAATCGACACGGCGGGCTCCCACTGCAGAAGCTCGCGAGTGCGGCGCTGATCAAACCAGTGCGCGGTCGACAGCTGCTCGGCGAGGAACTCCGTCATCGGCGGCTCATCACCGGCAGTCACGTTCTTCGGCAGACGCTCCCAGACGCGCTCAATGACCTTACCCGCCAGAGCCGCAACCTTCGCCGGAACCGAGAAACGCGGGGCGGGAACGCCCACCGCCTCACAGAAACCACCCAGTAGTTCAGCGATAGTGCGCGGCTGACCGTTCGTCACCACCAGCGCCCGGCCCGCAAAAGCGTCGAGGCGCTGATAGCCGCGCACCACGGCATCCGCGGCGTTATCAATGTAGAGCGTATCAATCAGACCCGTACCACCAGAGAGCAGCGGCAGGCGGCCCGCGGCGGAACGCTCCAGAATGCGCTCGACCAGCTGGGTATCGCCCGGACCCCACATCAGGTGAGGACGCAACGCACCCACGCGCAAAACCCCGCTACCGGGCAGGGCAGTGCCGTTCGCCTCCAGCGCCAGCAGCTCAGCGGCAGCCTTCGAACGCGCATAGTTACCGCGCGCATGCTCCGGGGACGCCACGCCGGCACCGTCACCCACAATCGCCGCACCGGCATGAGCCACCGACGGCGAGGAAATGTACAGGAACGAACCCACCGAATGGTTCAGTGCCGCCTGCAGCAGGGTGCGGGTGCCCTCAATGTTGATGCGCTTATAATCAGCCCACTCGCCGCTGACCGAAACCTTCGCCGCGGCATGCACCACGCCGTTCACGCCGGTCATCGCCAGAGCCACCGCCTGCGCGTTCGTAATATCGCCGCGCACCTGCTCAAAACGCGGGCGAATCGAATCGGGCAGAAGCGCCGCAATACCCGAATCGCCACGCTGAAAAACGCGCACATCGTAGCCGGCACGCAGCAACGCCAGCACGCTCTCACGACCCAGCAAGCCGCTCGCACCGGTAAAGAGGATGCGCTCGCCAATACGCGGCGCGAAATCGGGCTCCTCAACCGGGCGCAACGAACGCGGGGCGGGGTCGGCGTAGCGTGCCGCCAACGGCTGCGCCGGCTTGCGGAACCGAGCCGTCGGGGAAGTCACCGCATGCGAAGTCGACAGGCGGTGACCAGACGGGCGGGGCGCAGACAGGCGGGATGCGGGCTCGTGGGAAGAGGACTCACGCGAAGAATGAGGGGACATCATACTCCTTAGACTTAGAGATCCGGCAGGCGCTTACGCCCCCGCAAGGACCTTCGACGCCCACTCACCCAGGGCGGGGCGGTCAATCTTCGAATTATGGCGAATATCGGTCGGATGCTCGTGCACCACCAGCACCGCGGCAAGTTCCACGCCGGTATCCTCGGCAACCTTCTGACGCACCAGCTGCGACAGCTCGAAGGGAGCCACGCCCTCCGCAATGGGGAAGCGGCGAGCGCCGGGCACGCGATCGAGCAGGGCACGCTTGAGACCCGATGCTGACTGGCGCGCCTCCAGAGCGGCAGTATTTGCGGACGCCTCAATGACCAGCACCGGGGCGGCAGTACCTGCAGGACCCACAGCGACCAGGGCGGCGCGGCGCACCTCGGGCAGGGACTCTGCGGATTGCTCAGCCGCAACCGGGGTCAGTACACCCTGCGAAGTCAGCAGCACGTGCGCGAGGCGACCTTCAACCCATAGGCGACCCGAAGCATCCAGGTGCCCGACGTCACCGGTGTGATGCCAACCCGGAGTGCTAATGGACTGCTCCTCAGTCACCCACAGGGTGTCGTAGCGGTCCTTCACATGCGGCGCCGACACCAGAATCTCACCGGTCACACCCGGCTCATGGGTCAGCTCATCCGCCACCGAACCGTCCTGCAGCAGCGGCGCAATGGCAACCGCCGCACCGTACACCGCGAAACCAACGCACACACCGTCACGGGCGAACGGGTCAAGCACCTCATCGGCAGCATTCGGGGTGCCCTCAGCAATCGCCTGGCGAATCATTTCGAAAGACACATCGGTCACCGGCAGACCCTCGGTCATGCCGTAGGGGGTGTGCAGGGAGGCGTTCGGCACCAGGGCGGAGAGCGCCTCCAGCAGCGGCACGGGAATCGGCGCGCCAGCGCTCAGCACGGTCTGAACCTTGGCCAACGCCGCACGCTGCTCAGCGTTCAGCTCGTCGGCGGTCGCCACCACATTCACCAGGGCGGCGGGGGATGCAAACACGACCGACGCATCAATAGCCGCCGCAGCAGACGCCAGGGCAGAAGCCGTCAGAGTCTTCGGGCGGGTCACATCCATCGTCGGGGTCACGCTGGTAGCACCCAGCGCCGGGCCCAACAGCGCAAACGGCGCGAAGCCGGCAACCAGGCCGCTACCGGGCGCAAAACCGTACGTATTCGCAATAGCGTCGCGCATACCCGCCAGCTGACGCTGCGTGTACACCACACCCTTAGCCGGGCCGGTCGAACCGGAGGTGTACAGCACCGCCGCATCAGCATCCGGCACGGGGGAGGGGAACTCCACCACGGTCGGGGTGGGCACCGGCGCACCCGGAGTGCCGTCAGCGGCGGGCGCGGTAAACACCGAACCGGCAACACCCAACAGCTTCTCCTGCACCGAACCCAGCGGCTCCACAGAAATACGCACACCCGGCCACAGCAGAGTACGGGCGGCACTGAGCGCGGCAGGAATACCCACCAGGAAGCTCGGGTTAGCGCCCTTCAACGCGCGAGTCAGACCCGGAATACCCAGACCGGTATCAGCCACCACAATGACAGCGCCCAGCTTCATGCAGGCGTAAATCAGGGTGGTCAGGCGGGCACCCGGAGGCACCATCAGGTTCACGCGGTCGCCCGGACGCACACCCAGGGCGTGTAGGCGGGTCGCGGCGGCGTTGACCTGCTGGTTCAGCTCAGCCCAGGTCAGGGTCACGGACACGGAGGTGCCGTCACCCTTGGGGTCCATATCGACCACGGCGGTGGAGGTGTCGTTGGCGCGTTCAGTCAGGGCAGCGAGCATGGGGCGGAATGCCGCGGGAACAGCGCCCTCAGTGGCAGCGCCCTCGCCGGCGACCAGACCGTGGCGGCGCGCGCGGGCGGCACGATGCTCCGCCTCAGCGTTGTGCGGGGGCACCAGAGCGCCATCCTCCAGCGTGCCGAAGGTCTGCGCAAGCCACGAAATCATGGGGGTGGCAATGTCGTAATCCTCAATGACCAGGTGCGACGCCTTCTCGTAGCGGTGCACCTTCGCGTGCGGCATGCGCTCCATCAGGTCGAACAGGTAGCGGCGCTGGAACACCGGGTCCTTCGTGCCCCACTGGAAGAACGCGGGCACATCCAGGTCACGGATCTGCTCGGCAATACGCTGCATCGGCGTATAGGAAGGAACATCGGCACCGGTCGGAATATCGCCCACAAAATTACGCACACCCTCACGCCACGCCGAATGAGCGTACGGCGCGCGGTAGGTGCGGTAAATCGCCTCGTTGAGGGGGCTCGGGTACAGGCGCTTGGGCTGCTTGCCCACCGGCTGCGGCAGGGCACCATCAAGCGCCCCGGCACCGGCAGAACCCGGCGCGGGCAGGCGACCCTCATTCTGAGCCAGGCCCAGGGTCACATCAATAAACGCGGTCGAATCGTGGGTACCCCACTCGTGCACGCCCAACGCCAGGCGCAGGGCTGCAGGGATATTCTCAATGCCGTCATGGTAGACCGCGGTGTTCGTCAGCATCACGCCCGAAAGAATCTCACGATGCTCCAGCGCCCAACCGAAGGACACCAGGCCACCCCAGTCGTGAGCGAGGGTCACGACCGGCTTGTCGGTCTCATCCAGACCGAGCGCCTTCGTGAAATCGCCGAGGTCAGCGATACGGTCCTCCAGGCTGCGGCGCTCACCCTCCAAATCCAGGTGAGTGCGCTCCGAATAGCCCATATCAATCTGATCAACCGCAACCACACGCCACGGGGCGCGCTCGTTCACGCCCGCATCCAGCACGGTACGCCACAGGTACGACCAGGTCGGGTTACCATGCACGCACAGAATCGTGCCAATCGGCTCCAAATCCTGCTCGACCAGCACCGGAAGGTTATCCAGGTAGTGCCAGCGGCGCGCGCCAGCCTGCTGCGCCCGCTGCTCAATGGGGGCGGAGGTGGGCACCTCCAGAAGGTGGGAGTAGCGCGGGTTCACGCCCGCCCATTCCTCCGGGTTATACGGGGGCTGAGCCTTAGGGAAGTTCAAATGGCGCATGCTGGGAATCCTTCCGGATCGAATCGGTGAATGTCTACCGCAAAAGCTAACGGGTTACCGGCTAAAGGTTGCTGGCTACCGGGTTACCACTGAATCTCAAGCAGGGCAGTGTTCAGGCCAGAGCCCACACCCATGCACAGAATACGGTCGCCCTCCGTGTAGGTCGGCGCGCACTCGGCGAGAGTCATCGGCAGAGCCGCCGCAGCCACATTGCCCCACTTCGGGAAGGTCAAAGGGATGCGCTCACGCTCAATACCGACCGCCTCAATAATGGCGTTCGTGTGGGCGTTAGAAATCTGATGGGTCACGTAGGAGGTCATATCGTTCCACTCCCAGCCGTCCTGATGCGCCTGCTCCCACGCCTGCGCCACCAGCTCCAGGCCGTGCTTGAGCAGGCCCTCGGCGTCAGTGTTCATGCCCTGATCCGCCTCGCCACCGATGCACAGGTTACGGTGCTCAGTGCCCGCGCGGGACACCGAACCGATAATGCGGTGACCCTCCGGGTGACGGTCAGCGCGACCAATCACAGCCGCCGCCGCACCCGAACCGAGGGTCAGGGTCGCGAACTGAGCCAGCACATCCTCGCGGGTCGAATCGGGGTTGTTTAGGATACGCACCGCGGTACGGTGCCACGGGGAGGGATCCTCGCCAGCCACAATCAGGGCGTAGTCGATAGCGCCCGCATCAATCATGGTGGAGGCGACAGTCATCGCGTTCACAAAGCCCAGGCAGGCATTCGTAATATCGAAGTTCAGGGCGTGACGCGGTAGTTCCAGGCGGTCGTGCACACCCACCGAAACGGCGGGCTCAAAGTTATCGCGAGTCACCGAAGCGTTAATCAGCAGGCCAATCTGGGAACGGTCAATACCCGCCTGCTCGATAGCCTTCTCGGCTGCGGCAACCACGCCGTCCTCGAAGGTCTGACCCTCAGCCCAACCGCGGCGAGTGCTAATACCGGCTAGGCGCTCCAGCAGGCCCTTCGGCATGCGCAGACGCTTATAGGTTTGGGCTAGCTGCTCATCGAAGTAGTCGCTCGTGACGACCTCCGGAGGCAGCTCATGGGTAATAGACAGCAGAGCTGCATTAGCGTGGCGAATGTCAGAGTTCGTGCCGACCTTATCGGCGGGTGCATTCAACAATGGTGTGGCCCTTGAAAATAGAAGTCAGTGGGATACATAGAAAAACGCGGGGATGCGAACAGCGGCCCCGCAGAATTCGTGATGCTCATTCCAATCTACCGCACCGACCGGGCGAACCCGTATCCGTAGACCCAATATGAACGCGCCCGTTCACCCCGCGCGTAAGATGATGCAGAATGAGGAACTTTGAACCCCCTTCACCCCGTGCACGTTCACGCCGCCCGCCCGCCGCACCGCGTACACTAGAGGGATGCCGCCACGCACCACAGAACGTGCCCGGCACACACCAGTTCTTCTGCAGAAAGGCCCCTTGTGCACCTGATGTCGCTGACCCTGCGCGGGTTCAAGTCTTTCGCCTCCGCAACCACTTTTGAGTTCACCCCCGGCATTAACGCGGTGGTCGGCCCCAACGGCTCCGGCAAGTCCAACGTGCTGGATGCGCTCGCCTGGGTCATGGGTGAGCAGGGCGCTAAGAGCCTGCGCGGCGGCAGCATGAAGGACGTTATCTTCGCGGGCTCCGGTGAGGCTGGTTCGGGCGACGGCGCCCAGCGTGCACCCCTGGGCCGCGCCAAAGTCACCCTGACTTTCGATAATTCTGATGGCACCCTCAGCATTCCCGCTGATCGGGTGCAGATTTCGCGCACCATGTTCCGCTCCGGCGGCAGCGAGTACGAGATTAACGGCTCCCCGGCGCGCCTTGCCGACATTCAGGACCTGCTCTCGGAGGCGGGTCTGGGTCAGCAGATGCACGTGCTCGTCGGCCAGGGTCAGCTGGATGCGGTCCTGCACGCCACCGCGCAGCAGCGCCGCGACATGATCGAGCAGGCGGCGGGCGTGGTCAAGTACCGCCGCCGCCAGGAGAAGACCAGCCGCAAGCTGGAGTCTGTGGCATCGAACGTTACCCGCCTGAGCGACCTGGTTGCCGAGCTGGATTCGCAGTTGCAGCCGCTGAGCGAGCAGGCAGAATCCGCCGCGACCGCGCGCCAGCTGCAGGCGCGCATCCGCCAGCTGGAGGCGGTGCTTTTGACCCGTCAGCTGGGTATTCTGCAGGCTGAGCAGACGCAGGCTCTCGCCTCCGAGGCGGAAGGTACCCGCCGCGCCGAAGCCCTGAAAGAACAGCTGGAGGCGGCGCGTGCCGCATCCGCGAAGCATCAGCAGGAGCAGAACCGCCTGAACGCCGAGGTCACCGCCTGTCAGAAGGCCGTGTCGACCCTGCGCGAGTCCGCCGCGCGCGTGCGCACCGTGCAGTCCATCGCCGCCGAGCGCGTGCGCACCTACCGCGTGGAACTGACCGAGGCAACCGCCGCCGCCCGCGCCGGATACGAACGCGCCCTGGAACTGCTGGAAGAACGCCGCGAAGAGGCAGAGCGCGCGGTTGAAAGCTACGCCAGCTTTGAGGAACGCTACGATGCGGCGCTGAAGAACGTTGAGAAGGCGGCGTCCGAGATGGCTCAGACTGAGCGCGCCTCGGGTGAGGCGGCGCAGTCTCGTGCCCGCGCGCAGGCTCGGCTAGATGCCGTCCGCGCCGCTGCGGTGGAGGCGACCCGCGCCTACGCGGCGGCGGCTGAGCGTGCCGCAACCCTGCGTGAGGCGCTGGGTCAGAGCCTGGGCGAAGCACCCGCCGAACTGGACACTGAATCTGCAGAGGCGGTGTTCGACCCCGAGACCGGCGAGCTCATGGATTCTTCGAGCGAGGGCACGAGCCTGCTGCGCGTGCTGGATGCCGTGCAGATTGACCCCGAGTATGCGCGTGCGGCTTCTGCGGCGCTGACCTCGCTGGCGACCGCGGCGTTGAGCGTGCCGGTTGAGGGCGCCGAGGTGTCGCAGCTGCGCGGTGATAAGGGTGATGAAAGTAACGAATCTGCCGCGAAGGAACCTTCAACAGAACTGCCCGAAACCACCCTGCCCGAATCCTGTGCCGCCGAGCTACGCGAGCTGGGTATCCGCCCCGCAACCGAAATCATTGAACCGCTCAGCGAGGACGCCGCCGCGCTCGCCGGCATCGACGAGCACGCCCTGGCGCGCGTCACCGCGGCGCTGAGTGAGCGCCTGGCGGGTGTGCTATTCGCGCCGGATGCCGCCTCCGCAGAGCAAGCTCTGCACCTGCTCGCAGAGAATACCCTCGCAGGTCAGCGCACTATATGGCGTATTTTTGACCCCGCAGGCACCGAGCACACCCGCTACAGCCTGCTCTACCCGGCTGAGGGTGCCAGCCCCCTGGAACTTGCCGCCGCATACCGCGCCGCATCCCAGGTCGTGACCCGCACCCGCGCCGAACTGGACGAAGCCGAGCAGGCCGTTCAGCAGGCTCAGACCGCGGCAGAATCGGCGGTTGAAGCGGAACGTGAGGCTGCGAAGGCGGCGGGCGTGGCGAGCGCCGAGCATGCCCGCGCCCGCGCTCAGGCGGAGTCCCTGGAAGCCTCCGCGCAGAACATTCAGAATGAGCGCGCCCGCCTGAACGAGCGCCTCACCGCCGCAGAGGAATCCGTAGCCGAAGCGCGCACCGCCTACGAGTCGGCGCGCACCCGCGAGGATTCCTACCTGGCGGGCACGGGGGAGCAGGCGCCCGCGGCGACCATTGAGCGTCGCGCTCAGCGTCTGGGTGAGGTACTTGCCGAGCAGGTGAGCGAGCGTGAGCAGCAGCTGCACGAGCTGAGCACCGCCCTGAAGAACGCCCAGGAGGGCCTGACCAGCACCAATGACGAGGTGCAGGACCTGCAGGCGGCGCACGCGGCGGCGCTGACCCTGCTGGCGCGCACCCAGACGGAGGCGGCGCGCGTGCAGGAGCGTGTACAGGCGCTGGCTGAGCGTGCCCGCCTGGTGACCGGTTTGACCCTGGGGCAGCTGGAGGAGGAGTACTCCGAGCAGCTGCCGGTTGACGTGCCCGCGGAGGAGACGTCCGAAAACGCCGCATCCGAAAACGCGGCTTCCGAAAATACCGCCTCCGAAAATACTGCTACCGAAGCCTCCACCGAGAGCGTCCGCGCTCGCCTCAAGGCAACCCGCGCCGAACTAGAGGCACTGGGCGCCATTAACCCGCTGGCGCTGGAGGAGTACGAGGCGCTTTCTGAACGCCACGCCTACCTGAACCAGCAGATTGAGGATTTGAAGGCGACCCGCCGCGACCTGAACACGGTCATGGACGAGGTCAGCAGCCACATTGCGGAGGTGTTCACCGCCGCGCTGGAGGACATTAACACCCACTACCGCCGCATCTTTGAGACCCTCTTCCCGGGAGGCGAGGGCCACCTGGAGCTGGACGACCCGTCCGATCCGTTGAATTCGGGTGTGGAGATTCACGCGCGCCCGGCGGGTAAGAAGGTTAAGCGCCTGTCGCTGCTGTCTGGCGGTGAGCGTTCGCTCGCTTCGTTGGCGCTGTTGATCGCGATTTATATGTCTCGCCCTTCGCCGTTCTACGCCCTGGACGAGGTTGAGGCGGCACTGGATGACCGCAACCTCTCGCGCCTGCTGCAGGTGATTGGTGAGCTGGGGGAGCGTTCGCAGCTGATTGTGATTACGCATCAGAAGCGCACGATGCAGATTGCGGAGACCCTGTACGGGGTGTCGATGCGCGGTGGCGTGTCGACGGTGCTTTCTCAGCAGATGGAGGAGCTGCGCGAGCTGCTGTAGCTCGCCGCGCGCCCCTCAACCTGCGCGCTCCTGCCTAGCCTCGCTTGCCTATCCTCTAAATCTTGCCAGACGAGCCACCTCATACCCGTGCGCGCACCCACTCTGGCGAACGTCACATGTCCTAGGAATGGTCATGTGCACTCCGGGGTACAGGTCACCGCCTGCGCCCGGGTACTATAGGGGGATATGCGTGAACACCGCCCGCCCTATTCGCGGTTGGCGTGGTGTTTCGTTGTGATCAGGCCTGATGCCCCGCCCTACCTGCGGCGCGCGTCCGGCGGCAACCATCCAGGGAAGGAATAGTGATGAGCGAGAACCTGGCAGAAGCTTTCCTCAACGGCGAGTCGTTGAAGAATGCCCCCGGCCCCTATTTTGGTGAGTACGGCGGGCGGTGGATGCCCGAGTCGCTGATTGCCGCCATGGATGAGCTGGAGGCAACCTTTAACGAGGCGAAGAACGACCCCGAGTTCATTGCCGAGTTCCAGCGTCTTTCTGCTGAGTATTCGAACCGTCCGTCGCTGCTGACCGAGGTTCCGAAGTTCTCTGAGCATGCTGGTGCGCGTGTGTTCCTCAAGCGTGAGGACCTGAACCACACGGGTAGCCACAAGATTAATAACGTGCTGGGTCAGGCTCTGCTGGCTAAGCGTATGGGTAAGACCCGTCTGATTGCTGAGACTGGTGCGGGTCAGCACGGTGTTGCGACTGCGACCGCGGCTGCGCTGTTCGGCATGGAGTGCGTGGTCTACATGGGTGAGGAAGACACTGAGCGTCAGTCGCTGAACGTGGCTCGTATGCAGCTGCTGGGCGCGAAGGTGATTGCGGTTCAGAACGGTTCCCGCACCCTCAAGGACGCCATTAATGAGGCGCTGCGCGACTGGGTTGCGAACGTTGAGAACACCCACTACCTGCTGGGTACCGCTGCGGGTGCGCACCCGTTCCCGGCGATGGTGCGTTTCTTCCACGACGCTATTGGTTCTGAGGCGCGCGAGCAGATTCTGGCTGAGACCGGCCGCCTGCCCGATGGTATTGCTGCCTGCGTGGGTGGCGGTTCGAACGCGATTGGTCTGTTCCACGCGTTCTTGGATGATTCTTCGGTCGAGATTTACGGTTTTGAGGCTGGCGGCGACGGCGTGGATACCGGCCGTCACGCGGCGACCATTACTCTGGGCCGCCCGGGCATGCTGCACGGCGCGATGACCTACCTGATGCAGGACGAGGACGGACAGACCATTGAGTCCCACTCGATTTCGGCTGGTCTGGATTACCCGGGCGTGGGTCCGGAGCACTCCTACCTGTCTGATATTGGTCGCGTGACCTACGAGCCGGTGACTGATACCGAGGCGATGGACGCTCTGCGTCTGCTCTGCCGCACCGAGGGTATTATCCCGGCGATTGAGTCCTCGCACGCCCTTGCCGGTGCGCTGCGCGTGTGCCAGCGTTGGGCTGCTGAGGATCCGGAGGCGGCACGCGAGAAGACCATGATTGTCTGCCTGTCCGGTCGTGGCGATAAGGACATGGAGACCGCTCTGAAGTGGTTCGGTCTGGGTAAGGCGATTCCGTCCTCGACCCTGATGACCGGTAACAAGGAAGCTGCCGCATCCGCTGCACAGAACGCACAGGCTGAAAGTGAGGCTAAGTAATGAGCTACCAGGACGCTATTTCTCAGGCGGCACCTTTTGCGGTGCTGGATGCTTCTTTCCCCGCTCCGAATGCGCAGTCGCCTCTGGCGGCTCGCCTGGCTGAGTGCGAGAAGCAGGGCCGTGCGGCGCTGATTGGCTACCTGCCGGTGGGCTTCCCGACCCTGGACGAGTCGATTGACGCGGCGATTGCTCTGGGCAATAACGGCGCGGACATTATCGAGCTGGGCGTGCCTTATTCTGATCCGGTCATGGATGGTCCGGTGATTCAGAAGGCGACCGGCGTGGCGCTGGAGAACGGTTTCAAGCTTCCTCAGCTGTTTGAGGCGGTCCGCCGCATTACCGAGGCAACCGACGCGGTGGTTGTTGTGATGACGTACTGGAACCCGGTTCTGGCGTACGGTGTGAAGCGTTTTGCGCGTGATTTGGCGGCTGCAGGTGGCGCGGGCATGATTACCCCGGACCTGGTGCCTGATGAGGCGTCGGCGTGGTTTGAGGCTTCTGACGAGTACGGTCTGGATCGTATTTTCTTGGCTGCTCTGTCTTCTTCGCCGGAGCGCCTGGCGACTATTGCGAAGGCGTCGAGCGGCTTCGTGTACGCCGTGTCGGTGATGGGCGTGACCGGTGCCCGCACCTCCGTGTCGGAGGCGGCTCGCACCCTGGTTGCGGACATTAAGGCTGCCGGTGCGCCTCGTGCGTGCGTGGGTCTGGGCGTTTCGACTCGTGCCCACGTTGAGGAGATCGGCGAGTATGCGGACGGCGTGATTGTCGGTACCGCGCTGGTGAAGGCTTTGGCTTCTGGCGGTGTTGAGGCGGTGGCTAAGCTGACCCGTGAGCTGGCGGGGCGTGAAGGCTAATGTCTGATGTGCTGTCGCTGGTGAGCGTGCCGGTAGCTAACGTGCTGGCTTCGATTCCCTCTCCGAGCGTTTCGTACCTGCAGCTGGGCCCGTTCCGTGTGCATTTCTATGCCCTGTGTATTCTTGCGGGTATGGCGGTGTGCTTGTGGCTGGGTTCTCGCCGTTGGAAGGCGGCGGGTGGTACCCCTGAACGCGTTTTTGACGTGGCGATGTGGGCTATTCCGGCGGGCATTATTGGTGCCCGCGCCTACCATGTGCTGATTACTGACCCGGGTAGCTATTTCGGTCCGAATGTTGCTGATCCGTGGGCTTTCCTGAAGATTTGGGAGGGCGGCATCGGCATTATGGGTGCCGTGTCGGTCGGTGCGTTGGGTGCCTGGTATGGTTGCCGCCGCTATGGCATGAATTTCCCTGCTTTTGCGGATGCGGTAGCGCCGGGTATTCTGCTGGCTCAGGCGTTTGGCCGCTGGGGTAACTGGTTCAACCAGGAGCTGTTCGGCAAGCCGACGACTCTGCCGTGGGGTCTGGAGATTAGCACCTCGAGCGGTAATTTCCCCTCGCAGTATCCGGCCGGCACGCTGTTCCATCCGACGTTCCTGTACGAGTCGCTGTGGAACCTGCTGGGCGTGGCGTTGTTGCTGTGGCTGAGCCGTAAGGGCGTGCTGAAGCTGGGTCAGACCCTGTGGCTGTACGTGTTCTACTACGGCGTGGGTCGCCTCTTCATTGAGATGTTCTTGCGTATTGATACCTCGGAGATGCTCTGGGGCGTTCGTATTCACGTGTGGACTGCTCTGCTGCTGGTTCTGCTGGGTGCTGCTGGTTTTGTGGTGGCTGGTCGTCGTGCTGTGGCGAAGGCTGCTGCGGGTATTGAGCCGGCTCCTGCCGAGTTCGCTCCGAAGCCTGCCGCAGATGAGCCTGCAGATGGCGCTGAGGAGAAGGCACCTGAGAAAGCAGCCGAGAAGGCATCCAAGAAGGCAGAGCCCGCGGAAGGATCTGACTCTTCTGAGTCTTCAACTAAGAGTTCCTAACTCAATCTAAATTTCATAGAAAAACCGCCGGATGGGGGAGCGCCCCGTCCGGCGGTTTTTTGTGCCCGCTATTTGCGCTCGCTGTCTGCTTCTTGCTGGTGGATGTTCTTATGCTGGCGTGTGCTGGCGCCATGCGCGGATTTGGGCCGCTGAGAAGGCATAATAGAGATACTGCGTGTGGCGGGTGCCCATGAGGAATACGAAGCTCTGTGGAGTATGAGGCTCTTTGAAGTATGAAACTCTTCGAGCGATGGTGCCTGCCGCGTCTGCGTTTAGAAACACCCACTCAACGTACAGGATTTTTATCGTGAGCTCTTCTGCCGGCGATTCTTTGCGCCCCGTTTCTCCTTCTTCTCGTCCGGGTCTGACCCGTCGTCGTCTTGTGGCTGGTGCGGCGTGGGCTGCCCCGGTTGTTGTGGCGTCGTCGGTGATTCCGGCGTATGCGGCTTCTGATGAGGAAGGCGAGTGCACCGGCCCTTACGAGGATTCGACGATGATCACTGCCGGTGACGGCGTGAAGAAGGTTGCCGTGCTGACGGTTCCTCCGGGTGCTAAGCGTATGCGTTTTGTGGCTGTGGGCGGTGCTGGCGGCACGAACTACACTGTGGCTGATGCCGGTTCCGGCGCCATGGTTGAGGGCTCTATGGCTGTGCGCGGCGGCCAGACTATTACTCTGACTGCCGGTTCGGGCGGTATCGGTAATGGTGAGTTGAAGCCCGCTGAGGGTGGCGACGGCTACGGTGTGGGTGGCTCGTCGAAGGCTTCTTCGCCGGTTCCCGCGAACGTGGTTTCTGCAATCAATAACCTGACCCGCATTTCTGGCGGTGTGACCGGTCGCGGCGGCATGAGTGCTGTGCTGTATTCGGCGTCTGGCGGTGGCTCCTCCGCTATTGAGGTGGACGGCGTGCCGATGATTGTTGCCGGTGGTGGCGGCGGTGCCGGTGTGTTGGCGTCGTATGCGACGGTTCTGCCGAACCCCGCGAATGCGGGTGCTGTGCGTCCGACCGCGCACTATTCGCTGGATAGCTCCGGTGGCGAGCACCAGTTCAGCACCGGTGGCGGTGCCGGTTCGGGCGACGGTGACGGTTCGCCCGGTTTTGTTGGTTTCACTTCGTACGAGGTGCAGTCTGAGCCGATTCTGACGGTGAACCCGGGTTCGGGTGCTGCCGGTGGTGTGGGCGGTGCTGGCGGTGAGAAGCTGAACCCGCCGACTGCTGATGGTTCGGTGATTGGTTTTTCGAGCACCTCCACTCAGAAGCTGGTGAGCACCGCGACGGCGGGTGCGGCGGGCGCGAGCGGTTTCCGTGCGAAGGGCGCCGATGGTGTGGCGAGCTATTCGTACCAGTGGGATCAGACTCCGGAGGGTACCGATAACCGCCCGTCGAATGCTGGTGAGCTGTTTAACGGCTACCAGTCGGTGGTTTCTGGAGGCGGTGGCGCCGGTTATGGCGGCGGCGGCTCCGGTGCTGCGTTGAGCGTTTCGGCTCGTGTGGTGTCGCAGAAGTGGAATAATGATGCGGCTCGTGCCCGCTATGCGGTGGGTTCCGTGCAGTTGGCTGGCGGTGGCGCTGGCGGCGGTACGTTCATGGATTCTACGGTGCGCATCATGGATCTGGGTTGGGCGTTGAATGCTCCGAATGGTCCGGGTGAGCGCGGCGCTGGCTATATTGAGGTTGCTTTCTGCTTCTAGGCAGCTAAGTCTCATCGGTTAAGAGTTCCTATGTGCCTGTAGGAATCGTATAGGTGTAGATTGAACCCTTTCTTTAGGGTGGTATGCGCCTCAAACTTAATATTTAAATTTTTTCTGAGTGCCTCCCAAACCGCTTATTTGGGAGGCATTCTCATCTTCTGTGTTGTTTCGTCATAGCGTCATATCAACCTTTGGCGGTTTAGCGCATTGGTCGGAATAGACCTTATCGAAAGATCATCCTTGCTCGTGAGAATGCCTCTATCTAACCCCTCTGTCATATTCGGGGAAGGTCCTTTAGATTGGGGGCTCCTCATTTTACGGTGGAAATGTAAAGAATACGCGCGCTCACCCCGCTAGGTTGCACAGCGCAGATTACAGATTGCGGTTTGAGCGCGACCACCGATGACTAAGGAGTTTAGATCATGTGCAAGGAAACCATGAAGGCTGTTGTTGTCCCTGAGAAGGTTGACGGTTCGGTTGTTGTCCGTGAGGTTCCCGTTCCGGCTGTCGGTCACGGCCAGGCGCTCGTGAAGATTGAGTACTCGGGCGTGTGCCACACTGACCTGCACGTGGCTTCCGGTGACTTCGGTGAGGTTCCGGGTCGTATTCTGGGCCACGAAGGCATTGGTCGTGTCGTCAAGGTCGGTGAGGGTGTTGAGTCCCTGAAGGAAGGCGATCGCGTGTCGGTGGCTTGGTTCTTCGAGGGCTGCGGCCACTGTGAGTACTGCACCTCGGGCCGTGAGACCCTGTGCCGTTCGGTGAAGAATGCAGGCTACTCGGTCGATGGCGGCATGAGTGAGTACACTCTGGTGACCGCTGATTACGCTGTGAAGGTTCCCGAGGGTCTTGACCCGGCACAGGCAAGCTCCATTACCTGCGCTGGTGTGACCACCTACAAGGCAATCAAGGAGTCGCTGGTTCGCCCGGGTCAGTGGCTGGTTGCTTACGGCGCTGGCGGTCTGGGTAACCTGGCTGTTCAGTACGCTAAGAAGGTTTTCGGCGCCAAGGTTATTGCTGTTGATATCAACGACGACAAGCTGGCTCTGGCTCGTGAGACCGGTGCTGATCACGTCATCAACGGCCGTGAGGTTGAGGATGTTCCGGCTCGTATTCGCGAGCTGACCGGCGGCGGCGCTCACGCTGCTGTGGTGACCGCGGTGTCGAAGGTTGCGTTCAACCAGGCTGTTGAGTCGGTTCGCGCGGGCGGTTCCGTGGTGGCTGTTGGCCTGCCTTCGGAGATGATGGAGCTGTCCATTGTGAAGATTATTCTGGACGGCATCCGCGTGGTGGGCTCCCTGGTGGGTACCCGTCAGGATCTGGCGGAGGCGTTCCAGTTCGGTGCTGACGGCATCGTGGTTCCGGTGGTTCAGTTGCGTGAGGTTGACGAGGCACCGGCTGTCTTCGAGGAAATGGCGGCGGGTAAGATTACCGGCCGTATGGTTCTGGACTTCGCTAGCCTCTAAGCTAGCGGATGGTTCGAGGCGCCCGGTAGGGCTTCAAGATCTCACTCGGCTGGGGTCTTGCCGGTAGTTTCGATGGTTATAGCGCCTAGGGCGCATCCCGTGTGGCGGGGGAGTAGGGGTACTCTTTCTGCTGTGCATACGACGCGGGGTGCGTCCTAGTGTTTTTAATGCGGCGTTTTAGGGCTCCGGGTTGTTGAGAGTCGTTATCGTGAGGAGCCGAATTCCTCTGTGAGTACTAGGCACCTAAACGTAATATATGTGGGAATTTATTTTTGAAATATCCGGTGGATTATCTCAAAATTCTCACTAAATTAGTTCAATATAGCATTTTGTTTGACATCTATAGGCCTCAAAATGCATACTTGTATTGTAAACATTCAACCACTGGTTGAGGCGTAATATTTGCCGAAGAGATAGGTTTCGCGTGCGCCTACACCTACCCTAGATGTAACGGGATATGACGTGTGAAGGTTTCGGCCCTCCTAGATATCGATTCCTTCTCCCGGAACGCCATACCCGGGTGAATTTCAGCATCTTCGTACCGTGCCGTTATTCACCGTTGAGTCCTTACTTCCGGTCAGGCGCCCCTTTAGACACCTTCGGATTGAGGTCTCACCAACGATTAGTGTGGGCCCCACGGACATAGTCAATGGGGACTATGTCCGCCACACTAATCCGGGGCTTTTAGGACATTGCATGACTTCGAGGCGGCACACCCGCCACGCTATAAATTTACCTGCCGGCACGGGTAACATAGCCGGGTTCTCTACTCACTCGGTAACCCACCCGCTGCAGAACGCATCTTGATTTTTGTGTTGTTCAGAAGATGCTTCCTGTAGCAAAAGAACGAGGGGCACCTCTGCCAGGTGCCCCTCGTTTTTATATGCACGTTGTAGTGTTTATTAGCTGCCGTGCTGTTGAGTAGATTCCACGCTGTTTAGTAGATTCCACGCTGTTTAGTAGATTCCACGCTGT
>ERZ1036435.228-NODE-228-length-41105-cov-13.987820_pt1 | contig 41105 bp, 25 predicted proteins | sample MGYA00514223_ERZ1036435 | MGnify/ENA primary metagenome ERZ1036435 (study PRJEB33795, sample SAMN09464927) | human gut metagenome | host: Homo sapiens | place: USA: Stanford, California | collected 2016-08 | study: EMG produced TPA metagenomics assembly of the... | reverse complement strand
AAGTACACCGCGGGCGTAGCAGAGCTCGTGTTCCCCGCGTGAGCGGGGATGAGCCCCACCGCCGCCGCCTGATGCGCCGGAATCAGCGGTGTTCCCCGCGCGAGCGGGGATGAGCCCCAGTCACCGGAGCCTCCGTGTACCAGCACCACGTGTTCCCCGCGCGAGCGGGGATGAGCCCCAGTCACCGGAGCCTCCGTGTACCAGCACCACGTGTTCCCCGCGCGAGCGGGGATGAGCCCTGATTTGCTGGTCGGTGTCGCCGGTCGGCTGCGTGTTCCCCGCGCGAGCGGGGATGAGCCCCGCCGTGACCCTTGCGTGCAGAGGCAGGGTTCGTGTTCCCCGCGCGAGCGGGGATGAGCCCAGGGGATACCCGCGCCGTCGTTCGGGAATGACGTGTTCCCCGCGCGAGCGGGGATGAGCCCGGGGGCGGCTTTGATATGCGGGCGGTGCTCGAGTGTTCCTCGCGCGAGCGGGGATGAGCCCACGTGCACAGCGCCATCACGGGCCTCTGAGTGGTGTTCCCCGCGTGAGCGGGGATGAGCCCCTGACAAGTACACCGCGGGCGTAGCAGAGCTCGTGTTCCCCGCGTGAGCGGGGATGAGCCGTGGAAGGGTCGCCGTAACCTTGGTGCCCTCTGGTGCTCCCCGCGCAGGCGGGGATGAGCCCAGCCGCTTCCCTGACGGGTGACCGCGGGGCGTGTGTTCCCCGCGCGAGCGGGGATGAGCTTAGCTGGGGGGGACACCCGTGAGAAACGTGCAGCGCGTTACATATGCAACGAACTGGTAACGTGGACGAAGTAGAAGCCGCTGACCGGGCACTGCGCATCTACCACCGATCCGGGGTGGAGCTGCCCGACACGCTTACCTGGGGCTCCCGCTCCATCAACCGCGACTCGGCCTACTACGAGACGCGCAAACGAATCACCATCACAGGACTCACCCCCGTTGAAGGGGTTGAAGACCTATATCGAGCCGAGCTGACTATCCAGCCAGCCGGTAGCTAACGAAAGGACTCTGAACACATGACCGCCTCCCTGAACCTGGGACAGCACGGAAAGCTCTACGACGCATCCGGTGTCGCAGCCGCTACTGGCTATACCCGTGCCAACATCCACGGACTAATCAACGTGGGAAACTTCCCCTCCCCTGCGGTAGTCTTCAACCGGGGAAAGAACCACGAAAAAGGTTGCCTATGGCGTGAAGAGGACATCCTGGCGTGGGCTAACCTATCGCTGTCCCAGAAGTGGCACGGTGAGGGCGCGAACGTCGGCGGCGCGGTTCGCATCGAGGACTACGCTACCGGCGACGGCTCTGGGCTCATCGTCTGCACCATCACCGGAGGCGCTGACGGCTTCCTAAGCGCCGCGAAAGCCGTTGAGTACTCCACAAGTGGTCTGACACGTGAAGAAGCCGAAGAGGTGGCTTTGAAGACCGTGCAGAGGGCATACCGTGGCGATGCGTAGCAAGAAGCGCACCGGGTGGGATGCTAAGAACGGCCTCATCTAATAAACAGTCACCCCATTGGAGGAAGAATCGGCTAGAAGCTCTCAAAGGTTACCGGGCACCGGCGCATGTGCTCCCCGCACGAGCGGGGATGAGCCCTTTCAGGAGTGGGAGGCGTGGGGTGCGAAGAAGTGTTCCCCGCGCGAGCGGGGATGAGCCGGGACGCAGGGGATGGGTGGTGTCGGTTTTCGTGTGTTCCCTGTGTGAGCGGGGATGAGCCCTGCTCCACCATCTCGCGATCGAATCCGGCAATGTGTTCCCCGCGTGAGCGGGGATGAGCCCAGGTCGGTGGAGCCGGTGATGTCTACGCCGCCGTGTTCCCCGCGCGAGCGGGGATGAGCCCGTCACCGGGTAGGCGATGATTGATGCTTTGTTGTGTTCCCTGCGCGAGCGGGGATGAGCCCTGCCACTGCATCGTCAGCTTGAGCGCGTTCATGTGTTCCCCGCATCAGCGGGGATGTTTTAGAAAGCCTTGTTTACCAGCCCCCCCAATGGGGGAGGGCTGGTAAGCAGCGCACCCAAAAAGATCAGCCTAGCTGCGTTCAATCCGCACCCCAGTGGCTCCGCAACGCCTCCCTCTCCTCGCCCTTCGAACCCATACCAACTTCCGGCAAACTTTGCCAGATAACGCCCCTACTTCGTTGAACACCGAAAATGGGCGTAAAATCACCGTCGTTTCATCTTCGCTTTAAGGGGACCTTAAGGTACGCTAGATGACTGGGTCAGGGAACTCGTGCCGGTCTCACTCACCGCGCATCCGCCCGACAGACATCCGCACCCCGTACACTGCGTCTCACTCACGCACATAGGGGAGGGGACCCAACGTATCGGCCTCACTCACCGTTTACGCCGCTGTCCGTGCGTCCTGTCACCCGTAACTCACTCAACTCAAACAAGAACTGAATAGGACAATCATGCCCTTGCTTAACCATCGACTCTCACGACGATTCTTCGTAAAGGGTGCTTCCGCTGCCGCCGCTGCAGGCGCACTGACCCTGCAGGCACAGGCCGCTCAGGCTGACGAAGCTCCCGCAAACCTTGCCCCGGCAACCGAGGAAACTAAAGGCCCGCGCCTCGTTATTCAGCGTGCCACCATCACTGAAACCGGTATGACCGTCAACTACACTGCACACGGTCTACGCGAATTCCTCACCGAAGGCACCACCCTGACCGTACGCCACGGCTACGTTCGTAACGACTCTTTCGAAACTCTGCGCTCCTGGCCGCTCACCCCCGAATTTGACGGTGACGCTGACAGCTTCAGCGGTAGCGACCAGTTCCCCATCGAGCTGATGCAGGGTGAGGGTGTCGAGCACGCCCTGCAGCTGGATATTTGCTCCGACCCGTGGGGCCAGGAGATTGCCCACCAGATTGCTGCGCGCATCCCCGTGGCTGAGACTAAGATCCTGAAGACTTCTTTCGAGGATGTTCCGGGTAACCACCCGTTCGCTGAGGATATCCGCATGGCGAACCAGAAGAAGTGGCTGATGCCGAACCCGCAGACTGGCGCGTTTGAGCCGGACCGCCCTGTGACCCGTGAGGAGCTTATTGCTCTGCTGAACCACGCTGCTGGTCACGCTGGCGTGAGCGAAAACTCTGAGGTTGCCCCCTTTGCGGATGCGGCAGACCGCCCGACCGCGAACGCGCTGCACTGGGCTCGTGATCGCAAGATCACCGAGCCGCTCACTGGTGGCGACAAGATTGACCCGACCGCACCGGTTTCTCACGAGCAGCTGGCGGCTGTACTGTTCCAGTACAACGCGGAGGTTCAGCTGACCGAAATGAACGAGGCTGCTGGTTCTCGTTTCCGCGACGTGCTCGGTGCCGGTACTCTGCACCGTTACGTTGCGTGGGCTGGCGCGAACGATATCGTGCTGGATTCTTCGGGTGTGTTCAACCCGACCGCGCCGACTACTCGCGCGGAGCTGGCTCGTTTCATTCGCCGCTACAAGCTGCAGAACCTGCTGTTCACTGACTTCTCGTATGTCTCCTAATTTTTAGTCACCCCGGCACCGTGTGTTGGGGTGTGTGGAACCCCCGTCTTCTGGTTTTTGCTGGAGGCGGGGGTTTTGTTATGCCCCGTATTGCCGCACCTCGGGGAGTTTTAGTGACAGGCTGTGCCTGGCATATGAAATTTTGCGTTATATATGCCTAAAATCTTGCAAAATCCTGTGCGCTAAGTAAGTATTACCTAGAAGGTAAGTTAAAGGTTGCCTTACTTAATACTGTGTGAAGACTAGTTTCCTTCCTCGTGGGCCCATGAAACCCACACCAAAGAGCAGGAAAAACGCGGCGCCTCACCACCCATCGGTGGGGGAGAGACGCACCTTCACACACCACCCACGAAAAAGGACATACATATGAACCTCGCTTCAAGCAAGGCATTCAAGGGCCTCGCCGTTGGATCGCTGGCACTGGCAATTTCCGGCGTTGCCACCATCCCCGCATCGTTCGCGGCAGACTCCACCCCGGTAGCAAGCCAGAGCACTGACGCTCGCACCATCACCGACAAGGCGATGGCAAAGATCACCCAGGGCCTGCCCGGTCAGTTCCAGGTCGCATACTCCAAGAAGACCAACAAGATTTGGGTTGCGGGCACTGCAGACCGCGACAAGCACGTTTCTACTATCGCTCGTATTGACGCGAACTCCCTGAAGATTGAGGCAGTCGCCGAGCTGCCCATCGTCAAGAACGACAAGGGCTACCAGTACGACGCAGCTTACGGCATCACCGTTGACGATGTAGACGGTACCGTCTGGGTTACCAACACCACTGACAACTCCGTGTCCGTGTACGATCAGGCAACGATGCAGCAGGTCTGGACCACCGCGGGTATCGCAGAGACCGACCCGAACTGGATTGAGCACCCCCGCTCCGTTCTGGTTGACCACGAGTCCGGCAAGGCGTTCGTGACCGGCCGCTTCTTCGTATCCGCTATCGACCTGAAGACCAAGCAGGTTGAGAAGATCCAGCTCGAAGGCGCACCCGACGGCGGCACCCGCTACATCAGCATGAACATCCTGGTTGACGGCGGTAAGCTGTACGTTCCCGAGCGTACCGGCGGCAAGATTTTCGTCATCGACACCAAGACCTTCAAGGTAGAGAGCAGCTTCGACACCAAGGGCAACGCTGAGGGTGAGGTTCGCCCCTCCGACGTGGCTATTGACCACTCCCAGAACGAAATTTACGTCTCCTCCCAGGGTGTGAAGGGTGCGAACTCCGGCGTGTCCATCTACGACGCGACCACCCATGAGTTCAAGAAGTTCATCCCCTTCGGCACCCAGGCGCTCGCACTGGACAACGACGAGGCGAACGACCTGGTGTACGTCTCTGACTTCGGCACCGGCAAGGTGGGCGTGATTGACGGCGGCGCAGCGGACAAGCTGATTGCCGAGGTCGCCATGAACGGCGGCAAGGCAAACGACCTGGTCGTACTGCCCAACGGCTCCGTTATCGCCGTGGACAAGCAGGCTGGCGCAACCGCAACCGTGCCCTACGTCCTCGACGGCACCACCGGTACCGTCAGTACCTCCAGCCAGGTCACCAGCAAGCCTTCTAAGGACAAGCAGGGCAACGAGGTTCCCGCCAAGACCTCCGAGATTCAGGCGAACTCCATCCTGAAGTTCAAGGTCACCGCAACCGCGGGCGACAACTCCGAGGTCAAGCAGGTCACCCCCGAAACCCGCGAGTTCCAGGGCTACCCGGCAACCGCCACCAAGACCACCAAGGCAACCGACACCACCACCCCCTCCACCGAGGCACACCGCACCGTGGATGCATCCGGTAGCGTTGCAAACATCATTCAGGGTCTGCCCGGCCAGTTCCAGGTTGGCTACTCCAAGAAGAACCACAAGCTGTTCGTACCCACCGTAGGTGCACGCGGCGGCCTTGCTTCCTCCCTGGCACGCGTGGATGCAGACACCCTGCAGACCGAGGCTTTCGCCGAGCTGCCCGTGAAGAAGAACGACAAGGGCCAGTACGGTTACACCTCCGCGTACGGCGTGACCGTTGATGACGTGGACGGCACCGTCTGGGTTACCAACACCACCGACAACTCCGTGGCAGTGTACGACCAGCAGACCCTCAAGCTCATCTGGAGCAACGAGGGTGTGAAGAAGGACGACCCGAACTGGATTGAGCACCCCCGCTCCGTTTTGGTTGACCACGAGTCCGGTAAGGCGTTCGTGACCGGCCGTTACTTTGTCTCTGCTATTGACCTGAAGACTAAGCAGGTTGAGAAGATTCAGCTTGAGGGTGCCCCCGAAGGCGGTACTCGCTACATCAGCATGAACCTGTTCCTGGACGGCGGTAAGCTGTACGTTCCCGAGCGTACCGGCGGCAAGCTCTTCGTCGTGGACACCAAGACCTTCAAGGTTGAGAAGACCATCCAGACCCAGGGTGAGGATTCCACCGTTGAGGTTCGCCCCTCCGACGTTGCTGTGGACCACTCGCTGAATGAGATTTACGTTTCTTCTCAGGGTGTGAAGGGTGTCAACTCCGGTATCTCCGTGTACGACCTGAACACCGGCGAATTCAAGAAGTTCGTCAAGTTCGGCACCCAGGCGCTCGCTCTGGAGCACGATGAGGACCGCGACCTGGTGTACGTAACCGACTTCGGCACCGGCAAGGTGGCTGTCTTCGACGGCCGCGCTGACGAGGTTATCGGCGAGGTCGAGATGAACGGCGCAGCCGCGAACGACGTGACCCTGCTCAAGGACGGCTCCGTGCTGGTCCTCGACAAGAAGGACCGCGACGAGAAGGTGACCCTGCCTTACGTGCTCAACGGAACCACCGGCGAAATCACCACCGCCAGCGAGTACACCACCCTGCCCACCAAGGACCGCCAGGGTAACGACGTTCCCGCATCGGTTCAGCAGCTGAAGGCTAACTCGATTCTGAAGTTCAAGGTTGGCGTGAAGGACACCGACGCGAGCGCAGCTCCGGTGGGTATCACCCCGACTTCGCTTCAGTTTGCGGGTTACCCGACGGTGACCGGTGTGAAGGCTGAGGAGTCGAAGCCTGCTGATCCGAAGCCTGCAGATCCGAAGCCTGCAGATCCGAAGCCTGCAGATCCGAAGCCGGCTGACCCGAAGCCGGCTGACCCGAAGCCTGCTGACCCGAAGCCTGCTGACCCGAAGCCTGCTGACCCGAAGCCTGAGGATAAGAAGTCTGACGCTAAGTCTGAGAACACCGCAGAGGCTAAGGATCAGACCTCCAAGGATCAGGCATCTCAGTCTGACTCCAAGTCTGACGCTAAGACCGGTGCACAGGACTCCAAGCCTGCTCCGGATGCTGTGAAGGCTGATAAGTCCGGTTCGGCTGTGAAGAACGGTGGCTCCTCTGCAGGTGGCTCCGATAATTTGGGCAGTGGCTCCTCGGTAGCTAAGAGCGACGCAGGTTCCTCGCAGGCTGGCTCTTCGCGTGGCGCTTTGGCGAACACCGGTGCGAACGCTGTGATGCCGCTGGTTGCTTTCGCTTCTGTGGCTCTGATTGCGGGTGCTGCTTTGGTGATGCGCCGCCGCAAGGCATAAGCGTAGCGTTTAGTTTTCGGGCGTAAAGGCTCGATGTAACGCGTGAGGAGGCGGGTATTTTCTCTTTCGGATTCTTTGAATCTGGGGGGAGGGAGTACCCGCCTTTTGTATGCCTGCTTGGGCTAATGCTGGGTGGGTGGTTTTAGAGCATATTTATATATGTGCACTTGTCTGTAAAAATATAGGTTTTGAATGTCGGGAAAATGTTTAACCCGTGATGAATCCTGTGGGCGCGCCTCACCTAAACTTTTACATTAATGTGTAAATATAAAAGTATCACAACACCCCTCGTGACCTGGGTTTTTGCCTGCAAGCGCAAGGAAAAACCAGGGGAACGCCTCAACCTTCACGTGATACTGAAGGCGAATTAGGGGGCCACTCACAAAAACACAAAACACACCCACGTCGCTGCTTGTATTTTCCTGGGAAAACACTGAGGATTAGAAGGTAGGTAAATTTATGCGTTACCTGCATTTCTGCTTTTCGTGCCGTCGAATATGTCACCGCATATTCACGGGTGTCTCGTTAGCATTCGCATGCGGCATGTGAGCACTTCCGTTACACATTTGAAGGACACACATTGAACCTCACTCCCTCCTCGGGCAAAGCATTGAAGGGGCTCGCCGTCGGCTCCCTCGCGCTCGCAATCTCCGGCGCAGCCATGATTCCTGCCTCCTTCGCAGCACCGAATACCGCACATCAGACCGCTTCCCCCAGCGCATCGGCTCCTTCCACCGCAGCGCTGAGCCGCGTTGTTGACACCTCCGCGTCCGTCGCGCAGATTACCCAGGGTCTGCCCGGTCAGTACCAGGTTGCCTACTCTAAGGCGACCAACAAGATCTGGATGGTCGGCGTGGGTGCCCGCGGCGACCTCGCCTCCACCATTGCTCGTGTCAACGCAGACACTCTTCAGATTGAAGAAGTGGCGGCGCTTCCCTTCGAGCTGGATAAGAACGGCGAATTTGGCTACATTTCCGCGTACGGCATCACTGTTGATGATGTGTCCGGTACCGTGTGGGTTACTAACACCACCGACAACTCCCTGTCTGTGTTCGACCAGAACACCATGGAGCAGATTTGGACTAACCACGGTATCTCCGAGAGTGACCCGAACTGGATTGAGCACCCCCGCTCTGTGCTGGTGGACCACAACTCCGGCAAGGTGTTCGTGACCGGCCGCTACTATGTGTCCGCAATCGACATGAAGACCTTCCAGGTCACTAAGCTGCAGCTGGAAGGCGCCCCCAATGGTGGTACCCGCTACATTGGCATGAACATGACCATTGACGGCGACAAGCTGTATGTGCCCGAGCGCACCGGCGGCAAGGTCTTCGTAATCAACACTCATACGTTCAAGACTGAGCAGGTTATTCAGACCCGCGGCGAGAATTCCTCCGTTGAAGTTCGCCCCTCTGACGTCACTATTGACCACTCCGAGAACGAAATTTACGTCTCCTCGCAGGGCGTGGACGGCGTGAACTCCGGTATCTCTGTCTATGATCTGACCACCGGTGCGTTCAAGAAGTTCGTTAAGTTCGGTACCCAGGCGCTGTCCATGGAGAACGACGAGAACCGCGACCTGGTGTACGTTACCGATTTCGGTACCGGCAAGATTGCTATCTTTGACGCTAAGACCGACCGCGTGATCGGTGAGGTTGAGATGAACGGCGGTAAGGCTAACGACCTGACCGTCACCGAGGATGGCTCCGTTGTTGCAGTGGACAAGCAGGATATCGCTAACACCACTGCGGCTGTGCCCTACGTGCTGAACTCGAAGACCGGCGACGGCACCATGACCGACACCTACACCTCCAAGGCGACCGTGGATCGCAACGGCAAGGCTGTTCCTTCCTCGCAGCAGAAGCTGGTTCCGAACTCCATCGTGAAGTTCTACGCTGAGGTTTCTGAGGGTGAGTTCACCTCCACTGCGACCATCAACCCCGCTAAGGTTCCCTTCCAGGGCTACCCGAAGCAGGCTACCGCAGTGCTGATTGACCCCACCCTGAACTTTGCTGAGGGTACCGTCGACATTACCCGCCCCTACACCTTCCACGTGTCCGGCTACGACTTTGAGAAGCCCCCAGCAGAAGGTATTCGCCTGTTCCTCGTCAAGGAAGGCGAATGGTCGATGGGTTACGACAAGCTGACCGATAGCGAACTGGCGAATATTCAGAAGGTCTCCACCGTCGTTCCGGCGAGCGCGTTCGTCTACAACGCACGCACCGGCAAGTACTCCTTCGACGCAACTCTGCGTGTTCCCGCGAACACCATGCAGTACAGCCAGGGCTATATGCTCGGTACTGTCACCGCTGGTTCCGACGTGGCTACCAACCGTAATTACGATTCGGCTGTTTCGCTGATTGTTAATGATGCGAAGGACGCCGGCAATGCGGATAACCGCGATGAGGCTGAGGAGCCGGCATTCCCGACCAATGCTTCGGCATCGCCTTCCGCATCTGCTGCTGTAGCAGAAAAGAAGCCGGCAGCTGAGCAGCCTAAGGGCGAACAGTCGAAGGCTGAGGAAGCTAACGACCAGCTGGGAACCACCGCGAAGACCGCGCCGCTGAAGAACTCTTCTTCGGTGAAGTCTGAGGATCAGTCTAAGGGCTCCGGTTCGGATTCTCAGGTGAGCGCTTCGGCAACCAAATCTGCGCCTCAGAGCAAGGGCTCGCTGGCTAAGACCGGTGCTCAGAATGTTCTGAGCCTGGCTGCTGTTGGTGCGTTTGTGCTGATTGCTGGTGCCGCTGTGATGGTGCTTCGCCGCCGTAAGGCATAGTTTCTTGCTCTAGTTTGAGCGGATGCGCCCCGTACATTGTGCGGGGCGCATTTTTGTGCCTTGATGCCGTGGTGTTGTGGTGCCGTGGCGCCTGAACGAGGCAGGCGCGGGCACGGAGGCGGGCGCTGCGGAGGTGCCGGATGGCTGTCGGGGGGGGGTCTGCACAGCTGGGGGAGGAGTCTGTTTTTAGGCCTTGCACTCAGTGTAAAATATGTGACTCATTTCACCGCTTTTCGATTTGGTTGTTTCTGGGAACCTCTGTATAGTTATATGTGTTGCCAGGGAGACCTGGTAAAAGAGATGTAAATCTCACGGCCCCATCGTATAGCGGCCTAGTACTCCGCCCTCTCACGGCGGCAACACCGGTTCAAATCCGGTTGGGGTCACCACTAGGAAAAAGCCTTGGTTCTTCGGAATCAAGGCTTTTTGTTTATACCTGTCTTTTTCAAGAAAGATTAAAAGCGAAAAGCCACATGTGTTTAAAACACATGTGGCTTCTCAGTGGTATAGGGGACCCGGAATCTACTGCGCCGACGCCTCAGCAGAAGCAGTAGTAGCCTCCGCCGAACCCTCCGCAGACGCAGTACCCTCAGCCGAAGCGCTCGGGCTCAGCGACGGAACCGGCGAGGCAGACGCAGTACCCGGAGCACGACGCACCATACGCCAAGTGCCGTCCTGGTAGTGTGCCACAATCTGGCCAGCCACCGGCTTACCCGGGTACTTGAATACCTCGGTCAGCGGCTGCACACGATCATTGGTCTTGCTGTACACGCCAGCACCCTCAGCACCATCAATTACCATCTCGGTTGCCCAAGTGTAGTAGCCGGTGCGGGTGTCCTTAGTCGGGCGGTCAGCAGTCAGCGACAGAATCATCGGACGCTCGGAACCAATCACCCAGCCGCTCTCCGAAGCGTACATGCTCTGGAAGAACTCAGCCACAGTCGAGTAGTCGCCGGTGTGGTCAATGTTTGTGAAGCGTACACCGTCACCGGTCAGTAGCAGGTAGTTCAGGGTAGCCTGCCAGTACGCGATGAACGCATGCAGACCCTCAACACTGTTCTCACGCAGCTTCGCCGGCTCAACCGGGATCGCGACGTTTACAGCCTTGTGCTCCTTGGTGCCGGGCTCAAAAGTGCCAGTGGAGGAGTAATCGGCAAGAACGACCTCACCCTTCATGCTGGGGCCAGCCTCAACGGTGGTGGTTGCCGCCGCGGTGGGGGAGACGGATGCGGTAGCGCTTGCGGTCGAAGACTCGGTAGCGGACGCGCTCGCGGTCGCAGAAGATTCGGAGGACTTTGAGGAACATGCGGCAAGAAGCACGGCGGTGCCCAGGCCCAGTGCGGTCAGGGCGGTGCGGCGGGTATACATGGTAGACATGGGGCTCTTTCTGAGGTGAATAAAGTATGTGCCGGTATTGAACTAATTCCAGAATATCGCAGGGGAGCGGTCAGCCCAATGTTGTGTACGCCTCCAATGCCGTAAAAGCGGCGGTAGATGACGAAAAACACGGGACCCAGAGATTCTCGCACGACTACGATATGGCCGGGGTTCTAAACGGAGGCACCGGAGCTGCTCGCGCTTGAAGTGGGTGAGATCGGAGCTAGTTTGACTCGTTCATTCCAGACCGTCCATGCACCATCCTGATATTTCAAGGCAAAGAAGAAATCATAATCGCCAGTATTGCCATCCAATGAGGTCATGGGTAGTTCCCGGCCATCTGTATAGTGAATCGTTGTTTTCTTGTGGTAGCGGCTGGTGGCCCTCCAACGATACTGGTGCTCGTTAACCTGCTCTGGAGCGTCCTCGGTCAGGTTCGCTGAGACTGGTGCATCTGCGCCGTACATCCAGCCAGTGTTGCTCTTATAAAGCTTGGAGAAGGCTTCTGCCTTGTAGATATCGTTTCGGTTTATATCCACAGCCATGAAGGGTTCAATATCACCGGAGAGTATCAGGTAATTGAAAGATGCTACCCAGAAGCCTATGGCGGCGTACATGCCCTCTGTCGTCTTGGCCCTCATCTTTGCAGGAGGAATAGGCTTGGGTGGATTCTCCGCCTTCTTTGAGCTGGTCGCGGGAACGTAGGTGCCGCGTGATTCGTAGCTGTTAAACTTCAGCTCGCCCTTGTAGGAGCGCTGTTCCTTGGGCGTGCTCGGGTTGCTGAGCGGGCGAATATCGCTGGCGCAGGCGGTCAAGGAGGCGAGCGCGGCGGTGGCGGCGATGCCAAAGGCGGCGCGTCGGGTCACGAAGGTGGACATAAGGTACCCTTCAATAGATTATCGGTGTATCTATTTCAGGGTACCTTAGTGTATTTGGTTATGTTTATGATTTCTTCGTTGTCAAACCTTGGAAAATGCTACAAAAGATACGTTAGCCAACGAAAAGTTCCGTTTACTAGGGGCAAGTGTCACCATCTTCTGATGTTGCCGCTTTCCTGTACTGGCATTTTCCTGAGCCGCCGTTTTCCCGCGCTGCCGCATCCTAAACGTTGAGGCCAGAATCGCTTCCGCCCGAGGAGCCGGGGGAAGTCGTCGAGGAACTCTTCGTCTCAACGGTGACCATCCACGCATCGTTTCGGTATTTCAACACAAAAGTAATTTCATTGTCATTGGAGTCACCGCTCGCCCCAGCCAGACGAATGTCCCTGTCCTCGGGCACGTAATGGAGAACAGCATCCTTATGGCTGTGGACAATACCCTTCCAACGGTACTGCTCATCGTCGACCTTCTGCGGGGTCTCTTCGGTCAGATCAGCCACGAGCGGCGTCTCGGTGCCGTACATCCACCCCTCACCCTTTGCATACAACTCTACGTATGCTTCCATCTTCCGCACGTAGATGACATCCATGTCCACGGCCTTGAGCGGCGTGTCGTCGCCTGTAACCGTCAGATAATTCAGGGACGCGACCCAGTAGCCTATAGCTGCGTACATGCCCGAGGTCGTCTTCGATTTCATGTTCACGGGAGGGGTGGGCATAGGCGGGTTCTCCGCCTTCTTCGTGCTGCTTGCGGGGTGGTACGTTCCGGTCGACTTGTAGCTATTGAACTTCAGCTCGCCCTTGTAGGGGCGCATCGGGTCAACTACGCTCGGGTCCTCCAGCGGGCGGATATCGCTGGCGCAGGCAGTCAAGGAGGCGAGCGCGGCAGCAGCGGCAACACCCAGGGCGGTGCGTCGGGTAACGAAGGTAGGCATGGGAACCCCTCAATAGTTTGTTCGTGTGCTTTTAAGCGTACCCGAGCAGGTTTGTTGGCACACTCAAAGCCGGCACCTGCTCATCTGGGGGAATAGTTCAACACGACCGTACGCAGGCCATGCAAAAAAAGGGGAAGCCCCCACACGCAATCTCAACTACATGCGGGAGCTTCCCCTGTATCTCTTCCTCTAAATCTAAAAGTGACCGCCCGTAAGAGGCGTTGGTTTTCTAGTCCTTAGACTTACTCTTTTTTGGAAGAACCCACATCGGAGGATTCTTCCTCGCTGACCATGAACCAGGAGCCGTCCTTGTAGTCCATCGCAAAGTTAGTCGCTTCGCTCTTGGAAGATCCCTCCTCAGCTAGGGGAATGGGGTCCTGGCCCTCAACGCGGACCTTCGCCTTGGGGTCCTGGATGAAGCGTCCGATCCAATCGTAACGGTTGGGGCCACCAGCGACCTTCTTCGGGGCATCAGTCAGAAGCTGAACGGTAACCGGTGCATCCGTGTCGTACACCCAGCCCTTGCCGGTGGAGTACACAAGAACAACGTTGTTGTGATCGTTCGCAAACTCGCCGGCAGGGTCAGCCTTCTTGAGCGGCTCGTAATCACCGGTCATGAACATGTAGTTGAAGCTTGCCACCCAGTAGCTGAGGAACTGGTACATGCCCTCAATGGTCGCCTCGTTCATCTTCTCCGGAACAATAGGCTTCGGCACGTTCTGCGCCTTCTTCTCAGCCGTGGCAGGAACGTACTCGCCGTTCTTCTCGTACTTGTCGAGCTTCACCGTGCCCTTGTACGACTTCTTAGCAGGCTCAGTCGCTGAAGCAGATGCCGAGGCGGATGCGCTCGCAGACTCAGAAGTGCTGGCACTCGCCGAAGCCTCACCGGAGGCGGAGCTATCAGCCAGCGGACGAATATCGCTAGCGCACGCAGTCAGCGCCGCAGCCGTGCCAGCACCGGTAGCTGCAGCTAGTGCGGCACGTCGAGAAAGAAAAGTTGCCATGAAAAATCCTTAAATGATAAGTAGGGTAGGGGATGAAGCTCTGGAGCTTATCAACCCTATAAGTGAGGTAAATCCTCACCTCTAAGGTGAACTCTGCAAAGATGCTCTAGGCGGTCTTAGAGTTAGCATCATCGGATGCTTTGGTGCTCGGGCTCGCAGTGCCCTGTCCGCGTATCTTAGTGGGGTAAGTGAACCATTTACCGTCCTGATACGACAATTTCAGGTCGGAAAGCTCAGGCTCCATGGAAGTGTTCTGGTACATAGGCCTGTTTCCCTTACCCTCAACATGCATCATCGCCTTAGAGTCCTTGGACAGCGTGATACGCCAGTAGTAGAGGGAGCCGCTATCCGATACCTTCTCAGGTTGCGGGGTCATAATCTCAGCCTGAAGCGCATGCTCCGAACCGTAAAACCACCCCTCATTGGACTCATAAAAAGTCACGTAATCATGGAAAGACTTCACATCCCTGCCGGAGGGGTCAGCCTGCTTCAACGGCTCATCGTCACCGGTGAGCACCAGATAGTTGACGCTGGCAAGCCAAAAACTAAAGGCAGAGTATGCGCCATCAATGGTTTTCTCATGCATATTCGCCGGAGGGAGGGGCTTGGGCACATTCTGCGCTTTGTGCGTCTCATCCGCGGGGATGTACTCGCCCTTCTTCTCGTAGTTGTCGAACTTTACCGGCCCCAGATAAGACTTCTCAGAAGAGCCACCCGCAGAAGCGGATGCGCTAGCAGATTCGCTAGGACCTGCAGAAGTGGACGCCTCACCGGAGGCGGAACTATCAGCCAGCGGGCGGATATCGCTGGTGCAGGCGCTCAGCATCGTAATAGCGCCCGCACCGGCAGCTAGTAGGGCTGCACGTCGAGAAAGGAAAGTCGTCATCAGAAATCCTTAAGTAGTGCGTATCAGAAGATGAGGGAAACTAACTATCGTTGTTCAAAAGCATGCGCCACATGCCTTCTTTGTACTCCATGATGAACTTCGTCGTGCGAGGAATCGTCTTTTCCTCCTCAACGATAGTCGCATCAGGCTCACCCTCAATGTGGTACTTAGCGGCAGGATCATATGCGACGGTCACAAGCCACTCATAGCGGTCCGGCTTATTAGCCACCGGCTGAAGCTCATTCTCCGCAATCTCAATCTTGTACGGCTGATCCGAACCGTAAATCCAACCCAGACCCGACTCGTAGAGCCTAATCATGGTCTTAGAGTTCTTCAAAAAAGCCTTCGCCGGATCCGCCTTCATGAGCGGCTCAACGTCGCCGGTCAGAATCAGATAATTCTGGGACGCAAGCCAATAACCCATCAGAGCGTAGGCGCCCTCGGGGCTGTTTTCCTTCATCTTCTCTGGGATTAGAGGCTTTGGCACGTTCTGCGCTGGCGCATCCGCATTCGCAGAAATGTAGGTGCCGTTCCGTTCATAGTTATTGAACTTAATCGGGCCAACATACGAGCCGGGAGTGTGACCATCCGTCGGCGAAGGCGACGCCGAGGCGCTCGCAGAAGAGGAAGCCGCGCCAGAAGCAGTAGCAGAAGCCGAGGCAGAGGAACCGCCGGAACCCTGAGATATTGAACCCTGCGACAGCGGGCGAATATCGCTAGCGCACGCAGTCAGCGCCGCAAGAACACCGGTCGCACCAACCCCCAGGAGAGTACGTCGAGTGAAGAAGGTAGTCATCGGAAGCCCTTCGTTGGAGCCAATACAGAGCAAATCACGCCACACACCGCGGCAGGCATACGCACCCCGTACAGACCTATAAGTACGTCAATGTATATATTTTTAAGGTTACCCGAGAGCCACCAAATAGCCCCGCGACCACCTCGAATGTTCAGAAAATTAAGACCCCACACCCAGCGTTTTACCAGGCGCGGGGTCTTGTTACGTGAGAAGTCACGAGGAGAGTTGAACCCTCTGCAAGACGGCAACTAAGCGGCGCTAGACAGCTCCCACTTGTCGTCCTTGTACTCCAGACGGAACCTCGCCACCTTCTTCTTCGACTCATCAGCGCTCGCCGGTTTCTCGGGCTGATTCTTATAATGCCGCACCATCTTGGGATCCATGTAGAGATAGCCTTCCCAAATAAAGCGAGTATTATCGCTGCCCGGCACCTCACGAGGGGCATCCGTTAGCAGCTCAACAATATACGGAGTTTCCGTACCGTACACCCAACCAGCACCCAACGCATACACCTTGAATATGCTGGAATATTCCTCCCAGGCGTAGCCTTTATGGTAAACAGTATCTATCGGGCCCATATCGCCCGTCATCAGCAAATAGTTCAAGCTCGCCAGCCAGAAACTCAAGAAAGCATACGCACCATCAACGCTGTGCTCCTTCATATTCGCCGGAGGAACAGGCTTCGGCATATTCTCAGCCGGATTCGTAGCGCTCGCTGGAACGTACTCACCGTTCTTCTCATAGCTATCGAACTTCATCGCACCCTTATAGGACTTACCCGACGACGGAAGACCCGAAGCAGCAGAAGCACTCGCAGGCGCCGAAGCAGAAGGAGACGCCGATGCAGACGCAGATTCGGAGGTGGTCGCCGCCTCCGACGGAGAAGCTGAGCCGGTACTGCCAGCCAGTGGGCGAATATCGCTAGCGCACGCAGTCAACGCAGAAAGTGCACCCGCAACAGCAACACCCAGAGCGGTACGTCGAGTGAAGAAAGTAGTCATCGGAAGTCCTTCGTCGGATCCTTCACCCACAAAGCCGTCAGCACGAGGCTCAAACCTGCAGGTAAAGACCGCATGTAGTACGTCAATGTATATACGTTAAGCGTACCCGAGGCACTCTCAGCCGACCCCGGCCATCCGCGGGGTTTTCGCCTGAGTGTTCCCTGGGTTTTTGGCACAAGAAACCCCCACCCACGGCGCATGACCGCGGGCGGGGGAGAAGCCTACCTCAAGCTGTTATGCCTGAACCGTTATGGTGGGGCCTAGACAGAAGACCTAGGCAGCAGAAGAGCTAGAAGAAGCGGAAGCCGACGAAGAAGAGCCTTCATCGCCGGTGAGCATAATCCACCTACCGTCCTTGTATTCCACGGCAACCTTCGCCAGCTTGCCATTCGGGCTAGAAGCGGTCTTAAAGGGCTGGTCAGACTTGCCCTCAATGTGAATCTTCGCATCGGCGCTGTAGTTCATGTATGCCGGCCAGTCGTAACGGGTACCCTTACCGGACGCCTTCTTCGGTGAACCACTAGTCAGCTCAAGAGTAACCGGGGTATCCGTACCGTACATCCAGCCCAGATCGTTCTCGTACATGATCGTAAGTTCCTGCAGACTCTTCGCATACACATCTGCAGGGTCAGCCTTCTTCATCGGCTCAGTATCACCGGTCATTAGCGCATAGTTAAAGCTTGCCAGCCAGTAGCCAATGAACGCATACATGCCATCAACGTTATCTTCGTTCATGTTCGCCGGGGCTAGGGGCTTGGGCACATTCTGCGCCTTCTTCTCGGCAGTGGCAGGAACGTATTCGCCGTTCTTCTCGAAGTTATCGAACTTCACAAAGCCCTTATAGGACTTGTCCGAAGAAGCAGATGCGGAAGCAGCGGCCGAGGCGCTTTCAGAAGCGGAGCTAGACGCCGAACCTTCAGCCGTCGGGCGAATATTGCTAGCGCACGCAGTCAATGCAGCCAGTACGCCGACGCCGGTCGCACCCAGCGCCACGCGGCGGGACATACCAGCAGAAATGGGGGAAGGGCTCGTCATAATCAGCCTTTCATAGGAAGTCAACAAAGGAAATTGAGTGAGTTGACAACCCCATCATACCGGCAAATACACAGATACCCATCAGCGGTCGTCATTTAGCGCCGATGACAAAGCAACCTAATACCACTGCAAAGCATCACCAAGTCTTGACATAAAGAACCCCCGCCCACGGTGCATTACCGCAGGCGGGGGAGAAGTCTATCTTAAGCCGTTAGACCTTACCTATAGGGTAGGTGCTTAGACAGAAGAAGAACTCGAAGAAGAATCGGAAGCCGCCGAAGAAGAGCCATCCTCACTGGTGACCATACTCCACTTACCATCCTTGTACTCCACACCAACCCTCGTCAGTTCCCGCGAGCTATCCTCCATAAAGGGTTCATCAGGGCCCTGACCTTCAGCGTGAATCTTCATGTCCGCGCTGTAACTCATGTATCCCAACCAGTCATAGCGAATTCGGCTACCGGAAATTTTCTGCGGTGAATCAGAAAGCAACTCAAGAGTCATAGGGCTATCCGCACCGTAGAGCCAGCCCGCATTATTTTCATAAGCAACCGTCAAATTCCGGTAATTCTCCAGCGCATCCGCAGATTCAACCTTCTGCAACGGCTCAGTATCGCCGGTCATCAGCAGATAGTTGGAACTCGCCAACCAATAACCAACGAACGCGTAAATACCGTCAACGTTCTGATCGTTCATGTTCGCCGGAACGAGAGGCTTGGGCACGTTCTGTGCCTTCTGAGCGGCGGTCGCCGGAACGTACTCGCCCTTCTTCTCGAAGTTATCAAACTTTACGAAGCCCTTATAGGACTTGCTGGAAGAAGCAGAAGCCGAAGCGCTTGCCGAGGCACTAGCTGAAGCACTAGCGGATGCACTTGCGGAAGCGGGGCTTGACGCTGAGCCATCAGCCAGCGGGCGGATACTACCAGCACACGCAGTCAGTGCAGCCAGCACACCGGTGCCGGTCGCGCCCAGTGCTACGCGGCGGCTCACACGGGTAGATATGGGGGAAGGGCTCATCATAATTGGCCTTTCAAAAGAGGTCAACAAAGGAAATAGAGTGAGTTGACACCCTTATCATACCCTAAAGTGCGTGAATGACTATCAAATGTTGCTATTCATGTACTTTTGAGTAGAAGAAACCCAAAAAGCTGCAATTAGTGCACTAGGAAGCCGAGGGGCTCGCAGAATCCGAGCTCTTATCAGCATCCTTATCCTTCTGAGTGCTCATAAACCAAGCACCCTCCTTATACTCCACAACAATCCGCATCGCCTGGCCCTGAGAATCCTCAGCCCCCACAAGGGACTTATCGCGGTTATCGCCCTCGGTCAGATGCCTCTTCGCATTCTGATCAACCAGGGAACGAGCACGCCAGAAATAACGAATACGGTCACCCTCAATCTGCGTGGGAGTATCCGTCAACAGGTACACAGACATCGGCTCACTCGTGTCATAAATCCAGCCGCGACCCGTCTCATAGAGCTTAACCATCGGCTCAAGCTCCTTATAGTAATCGCTGCTCGGATCCGTCTTCTTCAACGGCTCAATATCACCCGTCAACGCCAAATAATTAAAACTAGAAATCCAATAGCCAATCAGCGCATAAATACCGTCAACGCTCAGCTCCTGCACCTTCTCCGGCATAATCGGTTTGGGTACGTTCTGCGCCTTCTGCTCAGCCGTAGCAGGAACATACTCGCCGTTCTTCTCAAAGTTATCGAAGGTGACCTTACCCTGATACGACTTATTCGCAGGCGGTAGCGCCGACGAAGCAGACGGGCTCGCTGAAGCACTCGCGCTCGCCGAGCCAGACTCAGCAACATCAGCTGGTGGATGCACCGTACGCGCACACGCAGACACCACAGCGGCAAGACCAATACCGCCCACACCCAATACGGCGCGGCGGCTCAAAGCGATGGACTTAGAAGAAGAGCTAGTCATCAGCAGTCTTTCGAAGAGGTCAACAGATGAGGAGGAGGAGTGAGTCGACACCCCCATCATACCGGGCACACCTTATAACAACCCTAAAGCACAAGTGAATAGCAAATAGCTTGGGACAACTGGGCACACACGAAGAAACCCCGCGGCCGTTATTCCGAATATTTTCGAAGAAAGAACAACAGCCGCGGGGCAAAACAACTGGAGGGGCGTACAACCTAGCGGAGAAGATGCGCAAAATTACGGCGCGCCTTCGCCACCTTCGGGCTCACCACAAACGCACAATAACCCTGCGCCGGGTTCAACGCGTAATAATTCTGGTGATAATCCTCAGCCTCATAGAACACGCCCAGGGGCTTAATCTCCGTAACAATGGGGGAGGAGTACAGCTGCTGAGCACGCGCCACCGCACGCTCAAACGCCTCACGCTGCTGCTCATCCGCGTAGAAAAGCACCGAACGGTACTGTGAACCGGTATCCGCACCCTGACGATCCCAGCTAGTCGGGTCGTGGCTCGTGAAGAAAATATCCAGCACCGTATCCAGGTCAATGACCTGCGGGTCAAAGCTGAGCTTCAGCGCCTCCTGATGCCCGGTCGCACCCGAACACACCGAACGATAATCAGGGTCGGGAGTATCGCCGCCCGTGTAGCCGCAGACGCTCGCCTCAACTCCGCGGAACTGGCGGTACACCGCATCCAGGCACCAGAAACAGCCGCCGGCAAGAACAACATCAGTCATGATTCCTCCTTGAACTATAAAACCACACTACCTGAAGAATACCGCCGAGCCGCATAATATTCCTGCGCTACTGCAGGCTTTGGCGTAAACCGCCACCTGCCCCGCCGCGCCACCTGCCACAATAGAGGTATGACTGAAAAACTAGAAACCCCCACCCTCGCAGAAGTCGTCGACGCCTTCCACACGCTCTTCCCTCCGCAGCTCGCCGCCGGATGGGACGCCTCCGGCCTCGTCGCCGGACGTGGCGCCGCTAAAGTAAGCACCGTCCTCTTCGCAGTAGACGCCCTCACCGCCACCGCCGAAGAAGCCGTAGCCGAAGGCGCGCAGCTACTCATCACCCACCACCCGCTGCTGCTCCGCGGCGCAAAGTTCATCCCCGACAGCGACTACAAGGGCAACGTTCTGCACACCCTCATCGAAGGCGGATGCGGCCTGCTCGGCGCGCACACCAACGCAGATGCCGCCGTTGAAGGCGTGAACGAAGCACTCTGTGACGCTATCGGCCTGATTGACCGCGAACCGCTCACCGAAGCGCAAACCCAGGTACTTGACGAGCAGGAACACGCGGTAGGCACCGGTCGCCTCGGCACCCTGCCCGAAGAAATCACCCTCAAGGAGCTCGCAGAACGCCTCGCAGCGGCACTGCCCGCAACCGCCGGTGGCCTGCGCATCGCCGGACGCGCTGACCAGCCGATCCGCCGCGTCGCTCTCTGCGGTGGTGCCGGTGACTCTCTCTTCGACGCGGTGCGCGCCACCGACGCGCAGGTGTACATTACCGCCGACCTGCGCCACCACCCCGCCAGCGAATTCCGCGAAACCGCACGAGTCGACGGCAGTAACATCGCCCTGATTGATTGCTCCCACGCCGCCAGCGAATCCCTCTGGCTGCAGTCGGCGGCAAACCGCCTGCGCGCCCTGCTCGCTGAGCGCGGCTTTGCTATCGAAACGAAGCTGTCCGCACTGAACACCGACCCGTGGGACTTCACCGTCTCCACCGGCGTGGCAACCGGTCATGACGCGCACTCGGCAAGCACCGCCGCAGCCCCCGCGTGGGAACTCTAGGGCGAGAATTCTAGGGGTGAGAACTCTAGAAGAATCCGCGCAGATTCCCTCACCGCGTACTCAGTGCGTAAGAGCCCGGGCACCCCGTCCGTTGTGACGAGGTGCCCGGGCTAGAACCGGCCTGGCCTACTTAGTTAGCAATGCGATACAGGCCAGTAGTGATAGGGTTCATCACGCGATGCCGGTAATAAAACAACATCCAGTCCAATTCAATGCGGGTCACAGCATGATTCGGTTCAAACATGCCGGTCTCGGGAGTAATAACATTCTGCTGGGTAGCCCACAGAATCTCACGGTAGAACGCGGAATCCGGCGTAACATCCGGGAAGGACGAAACACCCGATACTTCCGGTGAACCAGACGCACGGTAAATCATTGCGGCAACGGTTGCATTCGTGAGACCGTCCTCCGCGTGGAACTTTCCGTCAGGTCCGCCGAAAGTAACGCCCTTTTCACGAGCCCAAATGTAGGCGGCGTAGTTCGGATTGTCCGTCTTCACATCCGGCCACGGGGAGACTTCAGGAAGGTCCACCTTGGGGCTGCCCTTCATCTCATAAAGGGCGGAAGCCAGCTCACCGCGGGTGGCAGGCTGCTTCTGTTCCTCGTCGTTCAGCGATGTCGAAAAGTACATACGTTCCTCTACGGGTACGTAAGCATTCGTGAACCGCTGGACACCCTCAAACTTCAAATCCTGGTGCGCCAAAAGAACGCCGCGGTGCTCCGGGGCAAAACCCACCATCGGCGTGATGAGAGTCTTATCCGTCTTGCTGGGGTAACCGTAGTCGCTCCACGCCTCAATGACGTACTGCTTGGACGGATCCAGCGTGTTCGCGGGAATCTTGAGATTGACGAAAGCGAAGCCTCCCTCCAGGCCCGTCTCGTATTCATCATCACCGTGGACGTAACGCTTCATCTCGCTCATAACCAGGACGGGGGAACCCGTGCCCTTCTCGCGAATGACGTACATCATGCCCTCAACGCCGGGGATGTCAGTCCCTACGAAGCCCTGACCCTGAATCAGCAGCTCCTGATCCTTTGTGGTGTCCTTCAAAGCGTCGTATTTCAACTTAGGTGCGAAGGTGTCGAAGTGATAATCATTGGTGCTCAGACCGTGATGCGTCACAACGTTCTTGCGAGCCCAGATATCCTGAACGGTTGACTGCGGCTGGCCCTCGGGCTCGGCGAGGATGCCAACCTCGTAACGCACCTTGTCCAGAGTCATATCCGGGAAATACTCCGTGAGAGTGTAGTAACTCGGCAAAGTATTAGCTTCAACCTTCAGCGGGGCGACAAAGGTGCCGTCATCGTCAATGGTGAAGTCCTTGCCCTCTTCAAACCGCAGAAGAGTGTCGGTAATCTGCAGAGCGTTATAGGGGACGTTCTCCTCGGGCGCGATGTAGATGACAACCTTGCCGTGCTGCTCGCGCCACTCCTTGGTGAATCCGCTGCCCAGAACCGTAATTTTGCTGTCCTCACCGGTGTACAGGCCGTCGCCCTCTTGCATGAAGACGTCACGGCCGTCCTGGTAGTAGTAATCCTCATAGACAACGGTGAAAGACGGCTCATCCGCAACGTCCTGAGTTGCAGGGGTGGGGGTATTGGTAACCGGCGCGTTAGCAACGGGCACATTTGCGGTGGGCGCTGCGTCCTGGGCTGACGCCGGGGTCAGCGGCAGGATCATCACGCCCGCCAGTGCGAGCGCGCTACAATTCCGAGCCGCGCGGAGGAATGAAGACTTAGAGTTCGGAAGTGAGGACATAAGACATCCTTAGGGTCATTTCTCCGGGGCTGCGCGAGCTTACCGGCAGGTTGGGAATCGGCCGCAGAATCTGCGCACGCCCGATGAGAAAAGTGGTTGAAAATCCCCCTCGGTTTCGGGGATATCCTCACCCTATCAAAGCGTTGAACGATTGTCAGGAAACACTCAAGGAATACTTTAAGGTTTCGAGAAATCTCATACAGCGGTAGCTGTTAAAAGCTGAACCCCGTGCTCCCGAACAGAAAACCATTCGGGAGCACGGGGAACCAGAGAGCTGTCCGATGCGCCGCACGCGCCCCAAGGTAAAACCCGAGGGGGATGCGGGCGGGTTAAACGACCTTACTTAGCGCGAGCCTGGAACGCCTCAATCAGAGTCTCCAACTCACCATGAGTCACCATGTGCTGAGCATCGAAAGCGCCGCTAGCGTTCAGCACCACCTTGTTCTGCTGAGCCCACAGAATCTCACGGTAGAACGCCGAACCGGGAGCAACATCGCTGTACGGGGAGTCTCCCTTAACTGCGGGCGAACCAGCCGCACGGTAGGTGAACGCCGCAACAGTAGCGTTCGAAATGCCGGCGTCAGCGTGGAACTTGCCGTCCGACCAGCCGAAGGTAATACCCTTCTGACGAGCCCACACGTAAGCGGGGAAGTTCGGGTCGTCAGTCTTCACATCCGGCCAGGGGGAAGTCTCGGGCAGCTTCACCTCGGGGGTTCCCGCCTGAATGTACAGGGCAGCTGCGAGCTCACCGCGAGTTGCAGGGGTCTTCAGTTTCTCATCGGAAGGAGCAGGCTTCTGGTCGTCGTCCTTCTTGGGATCCTGCGCGTTGGGCAGGTTAGCATCCCTATAACCGTTCGTGCCGTTCAGGTCCAGGTCCTGCCATGCGAGCAGGGTACCGCGACCCTTGGTGGACTTGCCCACGACCGGTGCGATCAGCTTACCGTTATCGCCGTAACCGTCGTTAGCCCAGACCTCAATCACGTACTTCTTCGAAGCGTTCAGAGTGTTTGCCGGAAGATTCACGGTACCGTTCAGGTTGCCATCACGGTACGCCGAAGACTGGGTGGGGTGGTCAAACTCGATAATGTCGCTGGTTGCCAGAACCGGGGTGTTCGAGCCCTTCTCACGAACCACGAGCTGAACGCCCCTAACGGAGTGAATATCGCCGTTAAACCCCTGGCCACCAACGTTCAGATCCTGTGATTTTATGGGGTCAGTCACAGCGTTGTAACCCAGGCGCGGTGCGAACGGCGCCGGCTTCTCACCCATAGTATTCAGTACCTGGGTGCTCACCACGTTCTTGCTGGTCCACAGCTCCTGAGCGGTCAGCGGCTTCTGATCCTTCTGTTCAGCAACCACGCGAATTTCGTAGAGGACATCGTACTTGGTGCCGCCGGTCGGGTCGTGGAAGTTGTCATCATCGATGAAGTAGTAGGCAGCAAGCTTGTACGCCTCAACCTTCAGATCAGCCTCAAAAGTGCCGTCATCGGTAATGGTGAAGTCCTGACCCTCCACGAAGCGCAGCATCTTCGAAGTCGGAATCTCGTAGCCGGAGGGCGCGTAGTTCGCGGGAGCAATGTACAGCGCCACGGTACCGTGCTGAGCACGCCACTCCTTGGTGTAACCCGCACCCTTCACATGGATGGTACCGCCCTCAGTCGTGACGAGGGAGGGGTTCACGCCGTCGTACTTGTAACCGTCAGGGATGGAAACCTCAAGGGTCGGGGTAGCCGCAGCGACCTGGTTAGCTGCCTGAGGGGTAGCGGCAGCAACAGCGGCATCAGCGGCAGGAGCCGCATTCTGAGCCAGTGCCGGGGTCATCGGCAGAACCATAGCACCAGCCAACGCCAATGCGCCGCAACCCTGAGCAGCGCGGAGGAAAGAAGACTTAGAGTTCGGAAGCGAGGACATAACACATCCTTAAAGTTGTTTCTCGCAGGGCTCTGCGGGCTCAACGGCGGGTAGGGAATTCGCCGTTGAATCTGCGCGCCCTATGAGAAAAATGGTTGGAAGCCCCGTCGGTTTCGGGGACATTTTCACCCTATCAAACCCTCCAAATGATGTCAGGGAACACTCAAGGGAGGCTTGAAGGTTTTGAGACATTTCACAGGTTGATCAGCCGGTAAAAGCTGAACCCCGTGTGCCCGAACAGAAAACCTGCTCGAGAACACGGGGTATTCAGCGTAGAACTAGTCCGCCTTACTTAGCGCGGTTCTGGAAATTGAACAGCATCTGCTCCAATTGACCACGATTCACCAGGTCCGTCGCATTAAAAGAGCCGAAATCCGGATTAATGACATACTGCTGAGTGGACCACAGAATCTCACGGTAGAACGCAGAATTCGGCTTCACGTCGGTAAAGGAAGACACGCCCGATACCGCAGGGGAACCCGCTGCACGGTAGGTGAATGCCGCAACTGTAGCGTTCGAGATGCTTGCCTCCGCGTGGAACTTACCATCCGACCAGCCGAAGGTAATACCCTTCTGGCGAGCCCAAATGTAGGCGGCGTAGTTCGGGTCGGTGGTCTTCACATCCGGCCAGGGGGAGGTCTTAGGGAGGTTCACCTTGGGGCTACCAGCCTGAGCGTACAGCGCCGCCGTCAACTCGCCGCGAGTAGCACGCTGCTTCTGCTCCTGGTAGGTGAGCTTCGAAATCAGGCTCTTGTACTCTCCCTTAGGTACGGTAGCATCCGCGAAGTCCTGAACACCCTCAAACTTCAGATCCTGACGGCCCATAAGAACACCGCGGTGCTCCGGCGCCAAACCCACAATCGGGGTGATGAGGGGCCTGCCCTTCTTGGTGAGGTCGTAGTCGTAGTCGCTCCACGCCTCAATGACGTACTGCTTAGACGGATCCAGGGTGTTTGCGGGGAGCTTGATAGTGCGGTAAAGAGTGCCTCCCTCCAGGCGGGTTACGCCATCGGGACCTTCATAGTAGGACTTCATATCGCTCATCGCCAGGACGGGGGTGCCGGTGCCCTTCTCGCGAATCACGTACATGGCACCCTCACGGCCGGGCAGCTCCTCACCAACGAAACCCTCACCCTGAATCAGCAGTTCCTGATCCTTCGTGGTGTCCTTCAGGGCATCATACTTCCACTTAGGTGCCATGACTTCAGGATGGTAGGCGCGGGTGTACATCGGGTGGTGGGCGATAACGTTCTTGCGAGCCCAAATATCCTCAATGCTCGACTGGGGCTGGCCCTTAGCCTCGGTCAAAATACCCGTCTCGTAACGCACCTCATCCAGGGTGATACCCGGGAAATAATCAATGGGAGTGTAGAAGCTCTCCAGAGCCTTAGCCTTGATGGTCAGCTTCGCCTCAAAAGTGCCATCATCGGCAATGGTGAAGTCCTTACCCTCTTCAAAACGGAGCATCGACGTGGAAGGCTCAGCGTTACCGGGGCGGTCCTTCGTAGCAGCAATGTAGAAGACAACGGTGCCGTGCTGCTCACGCCATTCCTTGGTGAAACCGGTACCCTTCAGAGTCACGGTGCCACCCTCGCCGGTGTACAGAATGCCGTCATAATCAGCGGAGTACGTCGGCTGTGCCGCGGCGTCCTGAGCTACCGGCTTGGGGGTCACAGCATTTGCCGCCGGTGCATTAGCAACAGGTGCCGCATCCTGGGCGAGTGCCGGAGTCATCGGCAGAACCATAGCTCCAGCCAGCACCAGTGCGCCGCAACCCTGCGCCGCACGGAGGAAAGAAGACTTAGAGTTCGGAAGCGAGGACATACATCATCCTTACGGGTCGTACCCATCGGGATGATGCGGTTTCATAGGGTTTCTGGGGTGAGAAATCTCCGTTGAATCTGCGCCAACCCAATGAGAAAAGTGGTCGAATATCCCCATCGGTTTCGGGGACATTTTCACCCTATCAAAGGGTTGAACAGATGTCAGGAAACACTCAATGGAGACTTGAAGGTTCTGAGGGTTTTCACAGGTTGACCAGCCACTAAGAACTGAGAACCCAGCACGCTAAACTCAGCAAACTAAACCCCGAAAACAGAACCCCGCGCTCCCGAATAGAAAACCATTCGGGAACACGGGGTTATTCGTGCGACTAGTGTCGACAAGCAGAGCCAGTTTAGCGGGCCAGCTTATCGAGTCTGGAAAGCAGTCAGAACAGCTTCCAGGTGGCCGCGAGTCAGCAACTGCTTAGGAAGGAAATAGTGACCACCGTACACAGTAGGCAAATTCTGGCTCGCCCACAGAATCTCACGGTAGAACGGAGCACCAGGCTTAACATCCGCATAGGGAGAATCGCCCTTCACCGCAGGAGAACCCGCCGCACGGTAAGTGAACGCCGCAACGGTAGCGTTCGAGATACCAGCGTCCGCGTGGAACTTGCTGTCCGACCAGCCGTAGCTGATGCCCTTCTCACGAACCCAAATGTACGCAGCGTAGTTCGGGTCGTCAGTCTTCACATCCGGCCAGGGCGACGTCTCAGGCAGCTTCACCTCGGGCGCGCCAGCCTGAAGGTACAGAGCCACCGCCAGCTCGCCGCGGGTAGCGCGTTCCTTGCGCTGCTCATCGGTCAGACTAGGCTTCTTATCATCAGTGTTGGACGCATCAGAACCCTTAAAATTCAGGTCCTGAGAAGCCAGCAGAGTACCGCGGCTCTCGGGTGCCTTACCCACCACGGGAGCGACAAACTCGCCGTCCTCGTAACCGTTGTTACCCCACACCTCCACGACGTACTTCTTCGCCGGATCCAGAGTGTTCGCCGGGACCTTGACGCTACCGGACAGCTCACCGTTCACGAACTCAAAGGCTCGGTCGTGGTGGTTGTACTCAATAAGGTCACTGGTTGCCAGAACCGGGGTGTTCGAACCCTTCTCACGGATTACATACTGAACACCCTTGGGGGAAGCAATCTCACCGTAGAAGCCGGTACCCGAGAAGTAAATATCCTGATCCGCGGTGGTGTCGCCCAGAGCCTTGTACTCCACCTTGGGAGCAAACTTCTCAGGGCGGTACGCCTGAGTCTGCACCGCAATACGTTGCACCACGTTCTTACCAGCCCACAGGTCCTTAACCGTCAGCTGGGAGTCGCCCTGCTTCTCAGCAACCAGGTCAACCTCGTAACGCACCTCGTAACGCGGGATACCGGGGAAGTAGTTGCGAGGCTCGTAGTAGTTCAGCAGCGCGCCCGGCTTGACGGTCAGCTGAGCATCCAGGGTGCCATCCTCGGCAATGGTGAAGTCCTTACCCTCCTCAAAACGGAGCGGCGTACCATCAGCGGGCAGAAGGCTACCATCGGGAACGCCCTGAGAAGCGGCAATATAAACTGCTACGTTGCCGTGCTTCTCACGCCATTCCTTCGTGAAACCCGAACCCTTCACGTGAACGGCGCCGCCCTCGGAGGTGTACAGCAGCTGAGCCTTGCCGTCGTACAGAACCTCGAACGTCGGGGTAGACTCCTGGGTGGCCTTAGCGCCCGGAACATCCGCAGCCTGCGAACCATCAGAACCATTGAAGTTCAGCGCCTGAGAAGCGAGCAGGGTGCCGCGGCCCTCGGGTGCCTTACCTACGACAGGGGTAATGAACTCGTCGCCCTCGTAGCCGTTGTTGCCCCACACCTCAACGGTGTACTGCTTCGCCGTATCCAGGGTGTTAGCGGGAATCTTAACGTTACCGTTGAGGAGTCCATGCTGGTACTGGGACGAATACTCGGGGTCGTTGTACTCGATAATGTCGCTGATAGCCAGGACGGGGGTGTTCGAGCCCTTCTCACGCACAACAATCTGAACACCCTTCGGGGAGTTAATATCACCCTTAAAACCCCAACCAGAGAAGTTCAGAACCTGATCGTTACCGGTATCCTTCAAAGCGTTGTAGCTCCAATGAGGAGCGAACTCATCAGAAGTAGCAACAGGATTCTCGCGGACGCGATGATCCGGCAGGGAACCAGCAACAGCCGCCGCAGGAGCATCCGCAACAACATTCTGAGCAATCGCAGGAGACATCGGCAGAACCATCGCGCCAGCCAACGCCAATGCACCGCAACCCCGTGCTGCACGGAAGAAGGACGAAGCCTTGAAATTCGGAAGAGCGGACATAATCATTCCTTATCGGTCGAACCCATCGCGCCGATGCAGTTTCTAAAAGGTGGTGAGGAATCTTCGTCGAATCTGCGCCAACCCAATGAGAAATGGTCGAATATCCCCGTCGATTCAGGGGACACTCTCACCCTAGCAAAGGGTTGAACAGATGTCAGGAACACTCAAGAGAGGCTTGAAGGTTCTGAGGGTTTTCCCAGGTTGACCAGCCGCTAAGAACCCAGCATGCTGAACTTCGAAAAACAGAACCCCGCACTCCCAAACAAGAGTACGGGGCCGCCAAACACACTAACCAAACGCTAAAGCAAAGCGTCAAAAATACGAAGTGTAAAAACTACGAAGTGCGGAAGTACAGGTACATCATCATCGCAATACGACCACGAGATGTCTGAGCCGTCGGCTCAAAAGCATTACCCTCAGACACCGTCGACACACCATGGCGAGACGCCCACACAATCTGACGGTAGAACGGAGTCGCAGACGAAACATCACTAAACGGGGAAGTACCCGACATCTGAATCTTCTGCGCACCATCAGCACGGTACAGAAGCGCCGCAGCGGAAGCATTCGACAGGCGCGCCTCCGCATGGAACTTACCATCAACCCAACCGGACGTAATACGCTCCTGACGCGCCCACAGGTACGCATCATAGTTCGGGTCAGATTCATCAACATCCGCATACGGCGAATGCGCCGGACGGGTTACCGCCGGCGAACCCGCCAGCTTATAGAACATGGTGATCAACTCGCCACGAGTCACCGGATCCTCAACACCAAAATGGTCCTCAGAAAGCGGCTCCATCGTCTGAGTGCGAACAGCCCAACGGATACCCGCATAGTACGCAGAATCCTCAGTGGCATCAGCAAAAATAGTGTTCGCATCCGGCGCGGTCACGGACGGACGCAGAATCTTCGGGCCCTGAGTCGAAGAACTCGACGCCAGAGGAGAGGAGGTAGCAGGCACCGAAGCAGCTACCGGCGCAGCAGTATCCGCCGAAGAAAGACGCGCCTCCGACGAATCATAAAAAGAGAAAAGAGGTGAGAACGGCAGATACAAAACACCCGCCAACGCCACAGCGCCAACAGCCAGCTCAATACGGCGGCGCTTACGCTTCTTAGCGGCATCCTGAGAAGAAGCCTCGGGGGTGCCCTCCGGTGCCAGCAGAGGTGCAGAAGAATTATGGGCAGTATCAGTCGACTGCTTAAAATTCTGGGACATAAATCCTCAATGTGGTTGATGTATCGGTGTGTGCAGGGCTCCCTCTAGTTCTTCTACGCACCCAGCCGGATAAGGGTGCGCACTAAGGGGGCGCAACAGTCCTAAGCATAAACCACAGCTTGAAAAATATTAATTTACACTCCACAGAACATTCTTGAAAAGAGGGGAGTAGAGCACCCAAAAATCCGCCCAATAGCGGGTGCCGCATGAGGCGCGCCCCACATGCGGTACAGCCCACACTAGCGTGGTAACCGCCAAAAATACGCCGAAAACCGCGGAACAGCACCGGGCGACAGTCCCGCACGCGCCCCTACAGATACCTTGCAGTCACCTCATAAACACCCCGCAATGGCACAGAAAAGCCGGGACAGCGGGACGAAACCAACGTTTCATCACCACCAGCCCGGCTCAATCATTGCGGGTTAGACGCTAATCCCAACGAACTAGCAGGACCCTAGCGAACCTTGTAGTTCATCAAGAAACCAGCCAGCTCACCACGGCTCACCAGCGCAGACGGGTGGTACTCAGAACCCGGGAAAACCTGCAGCTTCTGCTGCTTAGCCCAAGTAATCTCACGGTAGAACGCGGAGCCAACCTTCACATCGGTGTACGGCGCCTCAGTCACAGCAACCGGCTTCTTACCATCAAAACGGTACAGGAACGCCGCAACAGTAGCATTAGACACAGACGCATTCGCGTGGAACTTACCATCAGACCAGCCGAAAGTAATGCCCTTCTGACGAGCCCAAATGTACGCAGCGTAGTTCGGGTCATCAGTCTTCACATCCGGGTACGGGCTAGTAGCCGGCAGGGTAACCTTCGGGGAACCAGCCAGGCGGTACAGTGCAACAGTCAGCTCACCGCGGGTCGCATCATCATTAACGCCGAACCAATCCTTCTCGCGAGAATCAATCAGCTTCTGATCAGCAGCCCACAGAACAGCCTTGTGGTTCGCGTGAGCAACCGGAACATCAGCGAAACGCTCACGAGCCTTCTTGTTCGCAGACTCACCGGTCAGAGTCAGGTAATCAGCCGCGATGCGCTCGCTCTGACCATCTGCGTAGTTGATGGTTACGAAAATAGCGTAGTGGCTATCCTCATCCAGCTTGGTGCCGTCAACGTTAACGGTCGTCTCAAACGCGCCGGTCGCCACACGGTCAGCGCTCAGAGTGATGCTCTCCAGAGCCTCACCGGTCGGGTTGCCATCAGCCTCAGCAGCCGAGAACAGCACGTTCACGGTAGCACCAGCGGGGACGTCGAAATCCTTACCCTTCACACGGATAGTGGTCGAAGAGCTCAAATCCACCTTGTCAGTGCTCAAAGAAACCGAAGGAGACTCCTTCTTAACGTTCTCGCCGTTCACCGGAACAAACGCCTGAGTACTCAGCGCCTGGCTGTTCGCCTCATCGTTATCTTCCGGAACGTTGAACTCGAAAGTCTGCACAACATAGGAGTTGCCGGACTTCAGGGTGCCCGCCGGGATGTCCAGAACAGTCGAGAAACGGCCGTTGGTGTAACCCATGTACTGACCAAAGAAAGCAGAGTAGGAGGTGAACTTAGCCTCCGACTGAGCCAGCGCGGGGCCGGTCGCCTTACCGGTCGCCGGATCAACCGCACGAACCGCAACAATCAGCGACTCGCTACCGTTGTACGAAATGTTCTGGAAACCAGCACCGTTCACTGTGACCTTAGCGTTCTCAGAAGCATTCACCGACGAAGCGCTGTACGACAGGGTCGGGGAATCAACGGTGGGAACATCCGCAACCTTCAGTTCAGTACGAACCTCATCCGCAGGAATCCAGCCGTCTTCAGCATCATCGCGGTAACCGAGCACAACATCGAAGGACGAGCCATTGGCCTCCAGATAGTTAGCGTCGATCGAAGCGGTCAGGTTCACGGTGCCGTCAGCCGCAAAGGCGGAGGCGGGAACATCCTGAACGTAGAAGGGGTAATCACGCGGGTGGTGCGGCGGGAAAGCAACACTTTCACCCTTCGGAACAACGTACAGGCGGAACGACTTGCCCTTGACGAAGTCCTTAGAGAAACCGGAGCCGCTAACCGTCACGTTGCCGCCCTTGAGAATATCAAAAGTGCCGGAGGTAACCTGCAGACGCTGAGCACCCTGAACCTCGCCCTGCGCAACAGCCTGAGCCGCTACCGGAGCAGCAGGCGCCGCAAACGCGGGGGAGAGGGGCAAGAGCATGGCGCCAGCCAGGGTGATGGCGCAGCCGCTCTTGGCCATGTTTTTGGGTAGCGCAAAGCGCATGTGGTTGGGAAGTGAGGACATTGTAATCCAATCAGTTTTTATCGGTGTCACGCATCGAGTGTGGTGCGCATAAACACCGTAGCAAATAGTTAAGACGTGCTGGAACCTGAAAGGTCATCAGCGCGAAAAATGTCTGTGTGTTTTATCGCATGTCTTAAGATGAAGTATAGCTTTAAAAAGTATGTGCATGACGTGGAAAATATGCCTAAATATTGTGCTGATAAGCACAAACACTGGTCACTGTACAAAAAAGAAAGCACAAAAAACCCACCGCATTCGAAAAATTCGCACCTATGCAACCTCTGCAGGTTGAGAATATTCACAATGCGGTGGGCAAGGCAACATAAAAGTCACCCACAATAAAAGTGGCACATAAACAGAGCCATAAAGTCGCCTATTTGACGAAAGCTACCCAAAATAGCTAACACCACGGCGAGACACTATGTGAGACGGCTGCCGCCGTGCTCCATGCGGTACAGCATCGTAGCGAGTTCCGTGTGCCCAATAAACGACGGCACATACGCCTCATAGGTAGACTGTTCGCTGATATAACCCCAAATGCGCTGATCAATCGCCCACTGGGACTCCTTACGGAACGAGTAATGCCAGCCAAGAACAGTATTCCACCCGCCTTCAGAAAAACCACCCGGCAGACTACTCTTCTTTGACGCCGAAGAAACAGGACGAGGCTTTGCCGCAGGAACCTTACCCTGCGCCCTCTGATACCTATACAGGAACGCCACCGCCGAAGAATTGTAAACCTTCGCATCCGGGTGGAAATTGCCATCCGCCCAACCGAACGTAATGCTTTGCTGACGAGCCCACACAATCGCGGCATAGTCCGGGTCGCTAGGCTGAACATCCGGATACGGGCTGGCCTCCGGAAGCTCAACCTTCGGCGAACCCGCCAACATATAGAGAGCCACCGTCAGATCACGGCGCGTTATATTCTCAGAAGAATAGGACTCTGATTTGGGAAGCTGCTGAGCCTTGTACCACCTCTTCGCAGCCTCACCCTCCTCAAACGCGTTCACCACCAAACCAAGGTCAGTAGAAACAACCTGCTGCACAGAATCCGCGGCACCACCCTGACCGGGAAGAACCTTCTCCACCACTAACTTGTAACCGCCCTGATAATTGAGCGCCTCACCGGGAACAGCGAGGGTCGCCTCCGTGTAACCGCTCTGGATACGGTCAGCCGCAATATCCTGCTCCAGCGCCTTCTGACCCGTCAGATTGCCAGAAGCATCCGTAGCCTGCAGCGAGAAACGGTAATGACCCTCGGTGAGGTTCGGCAGATTCACGGCACGCACCTGCAACGTGTTCTTCTCCCAATAGGGGCTCACCTGCGGTGAATCAGAATAATATTGGTCCCTCTGCTGCGGCTCAACACGCAGAACCGGGGCGGCATCCTTCACCTCGGTGTTCGAGTTGGGTGAGCGCACCGGAATAAACGGGGCAACATCCGTCAGGAGGCTACCGGGGACCTTCTCCTCATCTGGATTCGGGAAGAAGCCGCTGTAGACGCCAATCATGTACGACTTGCCCGGCTGCAGAGTGCCCGCAGGAATTGTCACATCCGCAGAGAAATAGTTGTTGAGGAAACTCCAGCAATAGTATTCGCCGCAATCCGTATAACGAACTGCATGCGTGAAAACGGGTTTGCCCACCATCTTTCCCGTTGCAGGGTCAACCTCATACAGCATCAGATATGCCGGGGCACTCCCCGGCTCAACAAGTTGCTTAGAGAGAATGTGGTAGCCCTCAATCTTCAGTTGCGTATCAACCCAGGGGTTATCGACCGCCGGCATGCTGTACACATAAGTAGTATGATCCGGCTCAGGGTCCTGAGTCAGGCTGAGCGGAGTGCGGGCAGTAAGGCGGGGGTCCTCATACTCATCGGCGTTCGGCTCGCGCTCGCCCGCTGGGTAGTAGGTCAGCACCACGTCAAGGGCAGGCGAAGGGGTAGCCCGGATGGTCTGCTTCTTGACCTCGAAGGTGAAGGTGAGGCTCCCGTCCGGGTTGTCGCGGACAATACCGTCATCTCGAAGATGATCAACCTTGCCGCGGTACAGAGGATATTGGGTTGCCTCGCCGGTACGGGACCACTCGTAACCGGTACCACGGTTCACGAGACCGAACTGGAAGAGCTTGTACTTCTTACGGAACTCGGGGCTCAACGGGGAGGTCGTCACGGACACCGTGCCTCCCTGAGAAATGTTGAGGGTGCCGGTAGTGACCTTCAAATCAATCTTGTCAGCATCGCTAATACCGGTTGCGGCATCCGCCTCAGCGGCGCCGGGGACGGCAGCTACGGGGGTTGCCTGCAACGATGCGGCAGGGGAGACGGGGCTCGCCGGATCCGCTTGAGCAGGCTCCACCTGTGCGGGTTTCGTCTGTGCCGCATCAGCATGCGCAGCAGGGGTGACCGCCAGAGCCGGGGTCATGCCCAGCAGCAGGGAGAGGCTAATTGCCTTCTTACCCCGGGTATTTTGGAGGCGGTTTTTCTGGGCAGGCGTCTTAGCGCCCTGAGCTGTGGTTGGTCGGAAGAAAGAAGACACGGTTATCCCATCTAATGTTCTGCACTGTGCTTTCTATACCGGGCTCTCTACACGGTGGTTTTTGCACACCGGGTTTTCTGCACAGTGGTTTTCTGTACGGTGATTGAAGTGAGTGAGGGAAAAGCTGAGTGAAAGGGGAGAAATGAACGGTGAAAATGAACGAAAAGTTGAGTAAAAGGGGGGGGCACCAGGGGCCTCAGCGAAAGTGCTGGCGGGCTGAAAAGCCGGGCGAATTAGCCCGAAATTTTCAGCCCGCCATTACCGATTGTAAAGCAACACAACAACATGCCGTGTGGCCGCAGGGGACGACTCTCAAATAGCTACTTCAGGAATAACTATTTCAGGGCAACTACTTGAGGCGGCTGCCGCCGTGCTCCATGCGGTAGAGCATCAGTGAGAACTCCCAAGAGGAAACAGTATCCGAGCTGAAATTCTCACCGTGGCCTCGATAATATTCTGCGTATCCCCAGATAATCTGCTGGGTAGCCCACAATGATTCCCGCCAGAATGCAGTATCCATACGCTCATACTCGGGCCAGTGTACGCGCGAACGTGAATCCCGTGTGGGAGACTCCTCCGGTACATTACTGCTATCTGACGTATCGCTCTTCGGTACAGATGAAGACGGCAAACTGCTCGACTCCGGCGAAGACGCAGGGGCTAGCGCTCGTTGGTACCTGTACAGGAATGCCACCGTCGAGGCAATCGAAAGGTTCGCCTCCGGGTGGAACTTACCATCGACCCAACCGAACGTAATACCCTTCTGACGAGCCCAAATGTACGCGGTATAGTCTGGATCATCCGGGGTTACATCCGCATAAGGACTGGTTGCAGGCAACTCAACATGAGGCGCGCCCGCAAGATGGTACAGCGCCACCGTGACATCGCGGCGACTCAGCACAGCCTTATGCTCATCCAGAAGAACCTGCTGCTTAACCCACTCAACAGCCGCTTCCCGCTCCGCAGTGTAGCTTACAAAGAGCTCAAGGCCCTCAGAAGTGACCTGCTCGACCGCATCCGCGGCACCGTCCTTACCAGGGATTACCTTCTCCAGAACAACCCTGTAAGACCCCTCATAATTCAGCGCGCTACCGGGAATATTCAGCTTCTCATCCGTAGAACCATTCAGAAGGTGTTCAGCAGGGATAACCTGTTCCAGAGCCTTCTCGCCGGTTGGCTCGCCAGAATCATCCGTCGCTTGAACCGAGAAACGGTAATGGCCATCGGTAAGCTTCGGAAGATTCGAGACGCGTGCGGTGAGGGTATTCATCTCCTGGTACGGGCTGATGCGCTTATTCAGAATGTACAAGTCCGGACGCGCTACAGGCTGGTCAGGGTTAGGCTGCGTAGACCGGACGGGAAGGAACTCAGCGACACTGGTCAGCAGGCTACCGCTGTACTCCTCTTCGCCAGGACGAGGCAGATTAGAACCGTAGATACCAATCATGTAGAGCCTGCCCGGCTTCAACGTACCCGCCGGAATCGTCATCTCCGTGCTGAAGTAACGATTATGGAATCCGCCGCAAAGTTGTCCGCAACTTGTCAGCGGAATCATGTCGGAGAAAACAGGGCGTCCCATAATCTTTCCGGTGGCCGGGTCAGCCTCGTAGAGGGTGAGGTGCGCAACCGATTCATGACCACCTACCGCATGAGGATCGAGGATATGGTAGCCCTCAACTGTCAGAGTGGTATCCTGCCACGGCTTATCGATCGCCGAAATGCTGTAGCGGTACGTTGGCTGAACAGGCTCAGGGTCACGCACTACCGGCAGAGAAGCTCGTGCCGTAAGACGGCGGTCTGTCGACTCCCAACGCAAATCCGGCTCAGCTTCATCAGACGGGTAGAACGTCAACACGACATCGAAGAGAGTGCCCTCGGGTACATCAAAGATTTGCTTGCGAACATCAAAGGTGAACGTAATGCTTCCATCAGGGTTTTCATGAACCTTCCCCTGATTTCGAAGGGTAGCGACTCTCTTACCGTACTGGGCTTCAGGTAGCTTACTGCCGTAGCTTGACCACTCGTAGTCCTTCCCTCGCTCCACAATGCCGAACTCGAAGAGCGTGTACTTCTTGCGGAACTCAGCACTCAGCGGTGCAGTCGTCACAGAGACAGTGCCGCCCTCAGAAATATTGAGGGTACCTGAAGTGACCCTCAAACGCACTTCATCAGATGCGGGAGGATTTATCGGGGTCGGAGGAGCAGCCAGCTGCACGGACGCAGTGACCGTAAAAATGTGATTACCCTTCTGATAAAGAGAATCTGAGAAAGCTACCCTCAGCTCTGCCTCAGAACCAAGGTACACATTCTGCAACTCCTTGATGACTGCAGAGTCAATTTCAAGTTCTACGGTGCGGGTACCGTCAGGGTTACGGACAACAATAATGTCATAATCAAAGTAAGGAATGTCAGTAATTCCGACGATAGTCTTTCGAGCGGTTTTACTATAAATGTCGACGGATTTGACGTAATACCCCAAATCAACTTCCGGAGAAATGTTAGAAATAGTAACTTTATATTTCCCTGCATGGTACGGATCAAGCGTCTGAGGAGACAGTGAAACCTTGGGAAGGGTATTGCGGTACGTATTGCTCTGGTAAGGCATTTTCGCGGGGTTCTTACCCACAGGAATGAAGGGGAAATCGCGCGCTACAGCGTTAATGCCGAAGGGAGAAGAATCAACCCCAGAGGGATAAGATCCAACCACGCTCAGATAATACCCCTTACCAGGCTTTAAAAAACCGGCAGGAATCGTAATCTTACGCTGAAAACGACCGTTAGGAATCAGACCATGAAAAACCCGCTTCAAGTACGGAGAATCTGCAGGAACTAAATCCTCGAAATCTAAATAACGATGATAACTTTCAGGATTATTCGGGTCGATTTCCACAAGAGTAAAACTTAGCTTATTCATCCCGTCAAAACCCGAACCCGTCATATTGATTTCAATCGGTTTTCCGGAATTAATCTGCTCCTCAGAAATAGAATCCACATCATAGGTAATAGAAGGCAAAGCAGACTGCGGGAAATTACTCGTCACGGCGAGTGCTGTGCGAATACGCTCCTCAGTGCTCCACTGATAGGGGTGTGCGTCATCCAGCGGACGGTAGGTCAAGATAACTTCGTACTCCATGCCTGCAGGTATACCGTTGGAGGATACTTCCAAGTCGGCGCTGAAAGTTCCGTCTGCTGAAAGCCTCGGAACATCAAAGCGCGGCCCCTGGTATGTGGGCTCCTGGTAAGGACCGACATAGGTAGAGGAACCCTTGGGCGCAATAATGAGGCTACGCAGCTCATGGTGTGCCAAGAATTCGGGAGTGAATCCAGTACCCTCAACATGCACCGTGCCACCAGTCTCAATTTTTAACGTGCCACTGGTGACACGCAAAGTCGGTAGCGAACTGGTCTGCTCGCCCTGGGCTACAGGATTCTGCTGGTTTTCTGTCTGGCGCTGGTTCAAAGCTGCAGCGGGAGAGGCGGGGGTCGCCTGTTCCGGGTCTGCCTGAGCGGGGGCAACCTGAGTCGGCCGGTCAGATGCCGCCTGGGCCGGTGTTGCGAGCGCCGCCGGAGTAATACCCGCAAGCGGGCTCAAACCCAGCAACAGTGACAGGCTGAGCGCGCGGGCGCTCGCCGGGTGGCGCGGCGCAGTTGAGCGGCACCGGGCGCCTCGTGGTGTGAAGAATGAAGACATCATTATCCCATCTACAAAAAACTATACGGTGAGTGAAGCGAGCGAAAAGGTTGAGCAAATCAAAGGTCGGGAAACCGGGGCGCTACTCGCGGGAAGACTCCCATCAGGTAACGCTCCCGATTCCCCTCGCCGGTGCCTGTAAAGGATGCTAGGGGCGGGACAGGTCCAGCTGTTGAGCCTGCGGCACAACGACTCGAAGAATACAGCCCGCCAGACCCCTCACGCACCGAAACTAACTAAGACGGCTGCCGCCGTGCGCCATACGGTACAGCATGACCGAGAACTCCGAAGAAGAAACAGCATCCGAACTGAAACCCTCGGCATAGCGGTGATCATAATCCTTATAACCCCAGATGAACTGCTGAGTAGCCCACAGCGACTCCCGCCAGAACGCAGTATCCGTACGCCCATAATCGGACCAATGCGAACGCGAAACCCGGACGGGAGAATCACCCGGCACGCTACTGTTCTTGGGCACAGACGAAGACGGCACACTGCTCGACTCCGGCGCAGGAGCCGGGGCAACCATCCGCTGGTACCTGTACAGGAACGCCACCGCAGAACGTGTCGAAAGGGCTGCCTCCGGGTGGAATTTGCCGTCCGCCCAGCCGAAGGTAATACCCTTCTGACGAGCCCAAATGTACGCGGCGTAGTCCGGGTCGTTCGGTGCCACATCCGCGTAAGGGCTGGTTGCAGGCAGCTCAGCATGAGGCGCGCCCGCCAGGCGGTACAGCGCCACCGTGACATCGCGGCGACTCAGCACAGTCTTACTCTCATCCAGAAGAGCCTGTTTCTTGACCCATTCGACAGCAGCCTTCTGCTCCTCAGCAGTATTCGCCAAGAGATCAAGATTCTCAGAAGCCACCGGCTCGACCGCATCCGCGGCACCATCCTTGCCCGGGGTTACCTTCTCCAGAACAACCCTGTACGCTCCCTCATAATTCAGCGCGCTACCGGGAACGTTCAGCGTCTCCTCAGCGGCACCATCGTGGATGCGCTCAGCGGGAATAACCTGCTCCAGAGCCTTCTCACCGGTCAGCTCGCCGAAAATATCCGTTGCCTGAATCGAGAAACGGTAATAGCCCTCGGCAAGCTTCGGAAGATTCGAGACGCGTGCGGTGAGAGTATTCATCTCCTGATACGGGTTGACGCGCTTATACGGAATGTACAAATCCGGACGCGCTACAGGCTGGTCAGGATTCGGCTGGTTATCACTCGGCTGCCCCGACCGCACCGGAAGGAACTGCGCAACACTGGTCAGCAAGCTACCGCTGTACTCCTCCTCACCCGGGTGAGGCAGATTAGAACCGTAGATACCAATCATGTAGAGCCTACCCGGCTTCAACGTACCCGCCGGAATCGTCATCTTCGTGCCGAAATAGTTATTGCGGAAACCCGTACAGTGATGCAAGCAGTTGCCCGTCAACGGAACAGCATGGGAGAAAACAGGGCGTCCCATAATCTTTCCGGTAGCCGGGTCTGCCTCGTATAGAGTGACGTACGCCTGGCTGTCGTATCCACCTACGATATTCGGGGGAAGAATATGGTAGCCCTCAACCGTCAGAGTCGTATCCTGCCACGGCTTATCAATCGCCGAAATGCTGTAGCGGTACGTCGGCTGGTCAGGCTCAGGGTCGCGCACCGTGGGCAAGGGAATTCGTGCCGTAAGACGATAATCTTCATACGGATAGTCGTGCGGGTCAGGCTTATCGGACGGGTAGTAGGTCAGCACCACATCGAAGAGCGTACCCTCCGGAACCATCATCCACTGCTTCGGAATGTCAAGAGTGAACGTGACGCTCCCGTCAGGATTATCGTGGGCCTTGCCCTCAGCGCGGAGGCCGGCAACCTTGCTGCCGTACTGCGCCTCAGGAAGGGGATTGCCGTAATATGGCTCAAGGTAATTCTCACCGCGCTCCACAATGCCGAACTCATACAGCGTGTACTTCGCGCGGAACTCGGCACTCAGCGGCGCAGTGGTCACAGAGACGGTACCGCCCTCAGAAATGTTGAGGGTGCCCGAGGTGAGCTTCATGCCAACCGGGTTGTCAGGTTTCTTATCCTCAGCAGGGGTGGGAGGGGTCAATGG
>ERZ1036435.227-NODE-227-length-41106-cov-10.844218_pt1 | contig 41106 bp, 17 predicted proteins | sample MGYA00514223_ERZ1036435 | MGnify/ENA primary metagenome ERZ1036435 (study PRJEB33795, sample SAMN09464927) | human gut metagenome | host: Homo sapiens | place: USA: Stanford, California | collected 2016-08 | study: EMG produced TPA metagenomics assembly of the... | reverse complement strand
CTGCTAACCCCCCCGCTCCCCTGCTCTTCTATTTTTCACATTAAACCCAATTAATAGTAATATATTGATACCAAACCCCCACTAGGCTCAGAAACGGCAGCACTAAAGACTGAACAAAGAGAGATTTGTGAAAATAAAGAGATTCAATTACTAACTCTTCTATTAACCTCGACTTCTAGATCTTTGTGTCTGATACTTGCAAGTGCAATGGTAATACACCGTATAGCAAGGACCATGCGTATGTGTGGGGTAGGGCGATATTTTCCACCTTGTTTATGCCCCCCACGGCAGGTTATATGGTAGCTTGCAGCGTATTAACTTGGAGCGTATGACATACTTGTAGAAATTGTTTATTATAGTCATCGGGTGTGGGGGATCGGCTGAGAGAAATGACACAATATAGCACATCTCTCTTTATGCCCCCCGGGGGGGGCCTGTTGAGGGATGCTTCGTTACCATCCAATGAACGTATTTATATAAACTAGGCTTGATGGAAGACAGGGAAAATGATGGATCAAAAAAAATATACTAGCTCCCGCTATGTAGTCTTTCTTGCATTTATAGAAAACAAGTTTACGCCAAGTTGGATAAATATACTCATCCAAGTAGTGTAACTATTTATTATCTTTACAAATCAACATACGATTGAGGATAATTCTATATTAAAGGTAATATTATAAAATGCAAGATCAACCCACGGGGAAGACAAAAAGACACTTTTGTTCGTTTTGCAACAAGGCCTTCTCGAGGTCTGAACACAAGACGAGACACGAGAGATCACACGCAGGTGTAAAACCATTCGAGTGCCAAGTTTGTAGTCACTCCTTTGTGAGAAGAGACCTTTTACAGAGACATATCAGAACTGTGCATAGAATTTTACTGCTGAGAGATACTGGAGCGCCCAGCCAAGAGAATGAAAAGGATGCCACTTCAAATGTTAACAATGTCGATAAACTAATAAACTCTATGATAATAGTGAATAATACGGTGAATGTTGGCAACTCCACGTTAGACAGCAACGATACTGACTCCAGCAATGCTCAAATTGGTGCTACAGGCGATCATGTCGATCAAACAGATGACAACAATGGTAAAGTCACTCATTATACATTTCAACCAGAAAATGGTAAACTGCCACAAGGTCAAGCAACAGATGGTCAGAAAGTCAGAAGTAATTCAGTTGCTTCTGAGAATAGGCAAAGCCAGCGGGTATCTAATGGCTACAATGTAAAAAATAGAGTCAAATCGAAATTTCTCAGTTTCAAACAGAAAGACTTGACATTTGGTGAACACGGAGACGAAGCAGGTATTATATCCATAGATTACACGAATAACCTGGTTCTATCTAATTTTAGTGAAAGTGATATTTCAATGATCATAGAGAGTGTGGAAAGCAATCCAAATCTTGAACTCTTACTGTTAATAATTCATATTATGGAAAGAAAATATCCTCATGCAGAGACTTCTAAACGTATTTTAACGAGAGTATTGTCATTTACAGGAATAACATTCATTGAATCCAAGCTAATTGCCGCCATACAGGTACGTTATAGTTTACTTTCCCAAAGAGACGAGAATCTTTTGAAATTTTATTCCCTGTATCAAGATCAGATATTGGAATTTAACGATTTTTCGGTATTTAACTTGAAACAATGGACATGTTTATCAGATTTTCTCAATGCCTCTAAGAATCAAAATGCTCTGATCATTTACCAACAATTTAAACGGAAATTTTTACTCGATAAGAAATCTATTTTGATGCCTTATGAGATTCTAAATTTATTAGATATCGAGTCCAAGAAAAAGTTAAGAAATTTGAACAACTTAGATTATTTTACGAATCTGACCTATTGGGAGAGTGTATTACTAAATGACAACAATTTTGACCTATTAATTCAACTAAATAAAAACTATATGAGAGTATTTGAAAATGGTCAGCAGTCAAATTTATATTGCTTGACATCTTTCAACTCCAAGCCTGACGGTAAACATTGCTATAACTATCGTATTCTTTCAGAGTCTAATTGGCTGTTACTGAAGCTACTTTGCTGGAATAAAGATGTCAATTTACAGGATTCTTTGAATTCTGTAAAGCATGACATATGTAACGCATTAATCCCTCTAATGAATACGTTAATAGACAGCAGAGAGAGATTATTTTCAATAAAAAACGATAACTCCAAAATAAGTCTGATCATAGATGCTTTGTTTTTCCAATTGGAACTATTTTCTGTCCAATTACTCCCTAAAACGCAAGAAAATATGGAAGGAATTTCAGAGTTTTTATGTAACGAAAGCTTGCAAAAACTAATCTACTTTTGGTATATGACAATAACAAAAACGTTTGGTAAATTTAAAACTAATGATAAGAGATTAAAGCTCATAAAGCAATTCATTAACTCCTACATCAAGTCCAACACACTCATCTCTGGAAATAAGAAAAGAAAACTCAACAGCGGAAGTGGCACTGATTCACCTTCTCATGAAGAGAATTTGAAGAGATTGGAAGATGATTTGTCAGTCATTCTGTATGATATGTGGTCAAATGAATATCAAGGATACCACTTTTTAATAGACACAATAGTTAAATGCATCAAGGACGATTTGATTGAGGCTAGAGTACTACAGATTTTAGATAATGACTGTGAGGATGTAAAGGTAAAACTAATTGATGCCGCTTTAAGAGCAATTAACAATATTGAATTTGCAATAAAATCATCTGAAAGTCAATATGTATCTACATTGAAGCATCGCAGAGGATCAACATCGAAATCCATAGCGTTGCCTATCAGTCATGACAAACCCTCGCCTTCATTATCTTTGCAAAGGGCAATGGATCAGAGCACCACATATATTGATAAGAGTAGATTGTCTACAGGATCAACTCAAAATAGCAACCATTTATCGACCAACTCAACACCCACAAGGGAGAGCTTTGATTGGAGCGGCAATAGTTCAAGCATGTATTTGACATCACCAAGGGTCGAAAACTTACCGAGGGTCAGGAACAGTATTAGTGGTGGAATGATTGGTAATGGTGGTAGAGGATTTAGAAGTAGTAACTCAAAAATAGTACTTCCACCAATTAATCTGAGTGCTATTCATAATCCGAGTGGCTCACCAACTACTTCAAGAGGCTCTAATTCAACGATAGAGGGTGGTCATTCATCATATGTATATGGTAATGTATTGATGTCACCTCAATCAAGTGTCGACCACAATACTTTGCCTAATTCAACCACTAACCACAATCACAACAATCAAAACACTCGTTTAGCAAGTATGCCAGAATCACGTCCTGCTGGTTGGGGCAGTGATCCTACAAAGGATGCGTCTGGAACGTCATCCACTAGGATTGGAATTGATGTCGGTACAACTGCACCAAACAATTTCACATATGGGATATTAAGTGGATACTCCATGGGTGAGAGTGTTAATATGCAAAGTAATGCTGCATCTTCACATGTGAGAAACAAAAATAACGAAAGTGCCCTGGAGCCCAAGGACAAAAGTCAAGTACACCTACAGACACCAAAATCCTTGGATAATTTACTGAAAGACGGCAGCTACGACCGTTCGAGAAAAAACTCTTTAATGGATGGCAATGCTGTGTTGAGTCCGAATTACCAAGGAAAGTCTGCACAGTCTAATGATGAAGTACAAAAGGATCGAAAGATCAGGCTCCCACCACCATCTGAAATACTAAATACGGCATCCACATAACCTGAGAGAGCATTTCATTCTCCTTTAGACATTCACAATCACAGTCACTTAAATCCCACCTCTCCCGATATCAATTCCAATCCATGACCACACTACCTATATAGTGCCACCTATAGATTATATATTCTGTTCAACTTAGATATTTATTACACTCACCAATAACAATACGAATAGTTTTGATCCTGAATAGTCTAATATGCCATTGAGAAGTTTTTAATCATCCAAAGGTGACTCAAGTCTTATCTACGTTCTATATGATGCCTCACTTGGGTCATTAGTTTCTTCGAACTTTTTCCAGTTGGGATTTTTTTGCAGTCAAGTCAAGTTCAGGTTTGTTTCTGCAGCTGTTTCTGTGCATAATGATGAGAAAAACATATAATATTTCTGGAAAAGTGTGAAAGCCCATCGCAAAAATTCTATACCATAGTAGTAGAAGGATAATGAAAGAAGTTGGGATGAAAGTTCTTATCAGTATTGATGACCCTCTTTCTTCCTAGGATACTCCTTATGGCTGCAATTATATATAATTGATGTATTCTGATGTGTCAGCTCACTGATAATGGATATTATCGTCCGACAACGGTGCTCATTCAGGAACTAAAGAGAATCACAGCGTTGTGACTCAAGGTTACTCCAATAAGATAGTTGCTAAATTGTATCTTTCTCAACAGGACTTATAAGAGAGTTATTACTAGATAATAACTTCTTGTTGTTTTGGCAGTCTTAGATATATGATTAGTTTTGTCTAAGATATTTTAGTCATTAGCCAATATACAAGTGCTATCGCCTTACAATACAAGTGTTATAAACAACTTGTGAAAAAACAATAAGTGAGAATAAGATCATAAGAGTTTGCTTGTGAAAATTTTTCATCGATATATTGATTGGTTGCGCATAAGAGTATCGATTTTGTTGAATATTGGTCATAATTCATTGCAAAAAATTTACAATTATAAAAGGTATAAATTGGGACCAGAATTTACCTTTATACCTCATTCAATTCATTTCCTTTTCCATATTCAAATCTGAAACAAAATTTAATATTCATAAAAAAGTACCGTATCATAGGAAATAAACTATATTATATCAATAATGGGAATCAAGTGGAAGAAATTCATCCCTCACTTGAGAGTATTACCTGAAGATCTTGAAGGTGATGTCTCAAGTGACAACAATAGTTCTATTGAGGAACACATTCATCATGATGATTCAAAATCGATTGATGATGATAAATATCATGAATCTCATGTGGTCTATGCTGTTGATACTTCTTCTAACAACGCAAACGGGAAGTCGTCTTTACCAATTAACTCAGCCCATGGCTCTGTTAAAATACAAAAGGGTATTCCATATGAACTCAGAGATGAGGCTAACAAGTCTCGCTGGAAGTTTTTTGATGAATATGAATACAGATTGAACAAAGAGTATAGAAAGTCAAGAAAGTGGTATGAGTTTCTATATCCAAATCATATCTCTCAAAGCAAAGCAGAGAGGAGGTTACTTTACAAGCTTGACATCATTGTTGCATTGTATTTCTTAATCGTTAATTGGTCAAGATCTGTTGACAGCAGTAACTACACCAACGCTTATGTGTCTCACATGAAGGAGGATCTTCATTTCAAGGGTAATGATTACATTTATACGTCTACAATTGCTAATGTTGGGTCCATTGTGTTTCAATTGCCGTTCATTTATATTCTACCAAGATTTCCAGCCCATTATGTCTTGCCAATTATGGACTTCGGTTGGTCGTGGTTCACATTTGCCTGCTATAGGGCCAAATCATTACCTGAGCTGAGAGCATACAGGTTTATCTTAAGTTCTTTTGGTGCTGCGTACTATCCCGTTGCACAATATCTTATGGGTTGTTGGTATGCCCCTGATGAAATCAGTTCAAGAGTTTGTTTATTTTTCTGTGGGCAATTGTTAGGTAGTGTTACCTCCGGTTTACTCCAGGCCAGAATTTTCAAGAGTTTAAATGGGGTACATGGATTGGCTGGATGGAGATGGATGTTTTTAATTGATGCTATTGCTATCTCCATTCCAACTGCCATTTTGGGATTTTTTGTGATTCCTGGTATCCCCTCAAAATGCTACTCTCTGTTCCTGACAGATGAGGAAATAAGAATTGCTAGAGCTAGAAATAAGAGGAACCAAATTGTTGATGGTGTCGATAGGTCAAAGCTTCCTCATATTTGGTCCTGGAAAGTGTGGAAAAAAGTTTTTTTCACACCAACATTTTGGGTACTAGTCATCTTTGATCTTTGCTCTTGGAACAATATGACAGCATACAGTGGATCCTACACATTATGGCTAAAATCCAATACAAGCTATTCTATTGAAAAAGTTAATAATTTATCTGTGTTGCCGGCATGTCTCGGTTTTGCATTTGTTTTCTTCTGTGCCTTTGGTGCAGATCTTTTCAGGAACAAATGGCCATTTATGGTATTTTCACAATGCATGAACTGTATATCATGTGCAATTTTAATTAAGTGGGATGTTGCTAGTTCGACAAAATGGTTTGCTTTCTTGATCACATACTTTAGTGTTGCTGCATCGCCATGTTTATGGTCATTTATTAATGATTTCTTGAGACATGACCCACAAGTTAAGGCAATTACCTGGATTGCAATATATTCAATTTCTCAATCTACCTATGCCTGGATTCCGACACTTACTTGGAAGACAGTAGACGCCCCAAGATTCAAGACAGGTTATATCGCTAGTTTAATATTCAGTGCAATTTATGGTCTGTGGACATTTGTTGTGTTATTTTTCTACAAACGCAATGAGAAAAAGAACGCTTTAGGTAATGGTATTATCCTTTACAACAGTTCTAAGGGGGAAAGTCCTCCAACATTTGTGGAAACCGATATGGTTTTGAAGAATGGTTACTACTATGTCAAAGAAGACTGTGAATAAAATTGTGTTTTGAGAAAGTTTTGTACTTTGATTCTGTTTTTAAATGCTTTATTTTATGTAATCTATATCAAAATATTGATATCTTACTACTTTTAACTCATTTTATATTTTGTGACTATTATTTTTATTTTTTAATGATGGATTACATGTTTTGTATTCCAATATGGTTTTTTCTCATACTTACTCACAGTAAATATTTAAAAAAATATGAATTCAAATTTAGAGATTAACCTGAATGTTTTATATTCTTTTACCTAAAATAATACACAAAAATAAAGAAATGAAACGGATTTCACATGATAAAGTTATTACAATTTATTTACGAAACAAATAAGACATAAAGAGATATTCATGCGCTGATTTGATTAGTAGACGAAACCCAAAATCTTACCAGAAACGTGCTTTCTTCTAGCTTCTTCATGGTCCATAATACCAGCAGAAGTAGTCAAAATAACGTAACCGAATTGTCTAGCTGGTAGCAAGTTGGCAGTCCACTTTTCAATGTCACCAATCTTGACGTTGAATCTTGGAGAAATAACACCACACTTGTTCAATCTACCATTTAATTGAACGACAATCTTACCAGATCTGTGGTCGTCAATGTATTCAAATTCACCAATGTAACCTACAAATATTGTACGATATCGAATAGATATCAGAAAAATTGTTAGTATAAGCAACTTGTTTATTGCTGGGACATTCAGGTTAACGATCATATGCAAGAACACAAACGCTTAGTGTAACTTCTACTAAAAAATAAGAGAGACGTTCATGAAGAATTTTACTGCGGAAGGTGCATTCAAAGGAATAGAATGATAAAATGTGAAAAAATTGGCCTTTATAAAGGGTAAAACACAATTCGAAACATTAGAGGAAAGAAGGCATATGTAGAGGAAAAGTAAACGGTAGAAAACAAGTCTGACTTTAAAAGTCTGTCAATACCGTGTAAGAATTCGATTCCACGTGAAATTAATCATTATTATTCCGGTCAATTAAAAGACAGTATGGGACTGAAACTTATACCTGTAAGATATAAGTCTAATATCAACAAACAGATTGAAATTGTTGTTTGACCAACAAGAACAACCTCGATACTATCCGATCACGCCATCCAGTTATCAGACCGGGTTTTTATACAAAAAAAGCCAATATTTTCCTCAATTTTGCAATTTGAATTGTAGTTTAATACCCCATCAGCTAGAACAGCCAAAATGAAAAAAGGAAACAAGATCAATTCCACTCCAATGAATTATTATTTCCAACAGTTAATCTTCTTCATAATCTATCCCCCATTATTCTTAGATTGCTACTGAAGTACTCTGTGTTATATTAATGATACCATTTAACCATTGATTGCCTTTTTATGTTTGGAAATCCAAATAATCAAAATCACATACCATGTCTTTGCATAACTTGCAAGAACTTGATGATAACCTTGGAAGAAGGTCTAATCAAAACTTGACGCTTACCGGTCTTTTCAGCGTTGTTAATAGCGTTCAAAGCATCAGCCAAAACAGAAGATCTAGTCATTGTTCAATATCTGTAACACAGAAAGCACTCTCTCTTCGCAGCAAAAAACATTCTTTATAAAGAATAAGTCAGGGTGGAATGAAAGAAACAAAAAGTTAGTATTACAAAAGAATTAATAAAAAAAAATCAAAATGCGTCTTGAAAATAATTTCAAGTTACTATGATTCATGGAGTTGAGCGATTAGATTAAGTATAAGATTCTATTGGAACTTTATAATGACAATAAAACCCTACAGGTATCCTATTGAAAGGATCTGAAGGATCTGCGTCCACAAAACAAAACTTTTCTGAAGCATCTCTCTTTGAAAATGCCTGCAGTTTTGATCATCGACACTTTATAAATTCACAATACAAAGGTATCAGAGGATATACCGACGTAAGAATACTCTGTTTCACCAGAAACAGAATACTTACTTCTTTTGTTCCTAACATTGTCAACATTCCATGGAAGGGAAAGACACCCACGTACCCGGCATATCTATTAAAACTCTGATTCTGTTGTGAATATCGTCATATTGAAAGAAACCAACGACCCATACCAACCTCGCTGCATTTCCACTATCCATACGAAATGCACTCACTAGTGCAATTCTTACAATTAACACATACTTATATTTTGAATGTGAGTGTTGCGATAGCGTAATGGTACGATACTCTGCAATTGAGAAAAATATTAATTATTTGTGAGAGGAGTCCTAGAAAATTTCAGTTATCTTTTGTTCTGTATTTATAGTTCTTCTTCAAACGGATTTCAATTGAAAAATTTTTTTTCTTCAAGAAAAGTTCTGAGTCTATCACTAATTACGTATACTTCTCAATCACTATATACTAATTCACGTCAGAGCATGTGAAATATATTCATATACGATGAGTCAAGAAAAATAGTCAACTTTACCCGGATACTTCTATATCTATAAGTGTGAGGGAGCTCTTTTTTGTAATACAAGAAATGTAGTATATAACTCTTGTTCATATCACGCTTGAGCAGGGGATAACCAGAAATATCTGAGAATTTTTCATTATAACATGTTATTATCACCCATAATTATTATCTAGACTCTCAAGTGCAGCGTTTAGGCTGGTGGCTTCACATTTTTCTACCAATAACAAAACCAAACCGTTATTGTCATTCCTCAACAATGTGTGGATAATTTTAGAATTGATTAGCCTACAGTTTTTTCTTATGATTCTGAAACCCATGCTCATCTACTGAATTTGTCTATAACTGCCTGTATTAAAGGAAGACGGAGGCCGGTTACAATAGGGTAATTCTGTGCATTACCCTAGATTTCGATTTAGTGTTTTAACAAGCACCCCATGAATGAATAGTAGTCCAGTCTAATTTTTTTTTGTTTGGGTATACAGTACTGGTTGCATTACTACAATAAAAGGTTTTACTTGTTATTGTCAGCACAAAATTCCAAGATACTAAATTTGCTATAGTTACGTTTCTCACGTGTTTTATTATTCCATCGATGTTTGTTTTCGTTTCTCCTTACTTTCGCGTTTGTTTACATTTTGATCATTATAGGAATAGTAATTAGTGGAATCCCATTATATTGACGGCATTTCTTCCCATTGTCCTTTAATTTTTTAAACAATGGGATCTTAGGTTTATTCTTTCTTTTTCATAGACGATGGGGTGTGAGTTTGGATTTTAAAGGTACATTTATACAAAAAAGAAACTTAGGACCCACAATTGTGCATATTATACATGCTTTGAAGAACTTTACTAAACTAATAGCTTCTCTGATCCAACACAGTACTCTGGTTTGCATACACCCTTAAAATTTTTCTATTTACGAATCTGATATGCTCGTACCTTTAAACTGCTCATTTACCCAAATTAGGTAATTGCTTTACCATACTTATTCTCCCTGGTATCATTAAATTACTCAAATTAGTGGAGGTGGGGTTAAGAGCTCGTAAATTCCAAAAACAATGGACAATGGAGTAGTGTTGCTTTGTTTCCCCCCAAGAGACACCCCAGCAATGGCTTTCCTGATTATTAAAAGGATTCCGCATATTTCTTCACCACATTAGTTCTAAGACTGCTGTGCCTAATGCAAAAAAGAAAGTTTTTCTTGATATTTGCAATGAAGCCTTCAATATCCTAAGTTGCTTTTTGACACATTTACCACTAAATTAGAACCATAAACACCAAAAAACTCCCAAACACAATAAAAAATAAATAACAATTTTTGGTGTTGTTTACAAAAAATTAGACTTATGTATTTACTATACATCCATGGTATAGCGCGCGTTAAGTTTTAAACTTATTTGTGATGTATTGAAGTTTTGGTGTCTTCCAAATCTAAAATTTTGAGGTATAAAAGGACTGAATATTCCAATACTATTCCATCCAAAATAGCTATTTCTACTATTAGAATTGTTTCTATTCAGCCCAAAAAAGTATACATTAAGACATTATTCCTGCTGTATTAGCACAACAACCAAAACAGATCATAACATTAATTACTCGAATCATCAGGAAAAAGATGAGCATCTCTAAGGTATTGAAAAAAGTAATTCCAACAGTTAGAATTCTTCCTGAAGAAATGGATGATGTATCTAGCACAACTTCAGTTGCATCTGACTTATCATCTGTTGAAGAAATAGGTACCGAAGTTGTGGCAAAGAAGGATGACAATGATAAAGAGCAAAATACCCATGGTCTAAATAACGTTAAAAAGACTAAAATAGAATACACAGTAGAATCGGATATTGAAGATTGCAGTGACTCAGAAAGTGATAATGCTGGCTATAATGCGAAGCACATAAACTTGAAAAAAGATATGCCTTATGAACTTAGAGACGAGGCTAAGAGATCAAAATGGAATTTCTTTTACGAATACGAATATAGGTTCAACAAAGAATACAGGAAATCTCGACGGTGGTATGAATTCCTCTACCCAAATCATGCAACAAAGTCAAAGGCTGAGAGACGCCTGCTTTATAAAATTGACTTCTTGATTGGCTTCTACTTTTTAGTTGTCAGTTGGACCAGATCTGTTGATTCCGCCAACTATGTAAATGCCTACGTCTCCAATATGAAAGAAGATTTACATATGGGCGGCAATGATTATGTCTACACTTCAACTATTTCCACAATTGGCCAAATTGTTTTCCAAATTCCTTTTATGTATTTAATGCCAAGAGTACCACCTCACTATTTATTGCCTTTCATGGATTTAGGATGGTCCGCCTTTACTTTAGCTTGTTTCAGAGCGAAGACCCTAAAAGAAATGCAAGGTTACAGATTTATGGTTGGCTCATTTGGTGCAGCTTACTATCCAGTCTCTCAATACATTTTTGGAAGCTGGTATGCGCCTGATGAACTAACCTCTAGAGTACTGCTGTTCTCTTATGGTCAATTATTAGGAAGTGTAACCTCTGGTTTATTACAAGCAAAGATTTTCAAAAGTTTGGATGGTGTATGTGGGTTGGCTGGTTGGAGATGGATGTTCTTAATTGATGCTATTGCGATTTCTATTCCGACTGCTATCATGGGTTTCTTTCTGATTCCTGGTATCCCATCAAAGTGCTACTCTCTATTTTTGACTGATGAAGAGATTAGGATTGCAAGAGCCAGAAACAGAAGAAACAACATTACAGACGGTGTCGATAAGTCAAAGCTAGTTCCGTTATACAAACCTGCACTTTGGAAAAAGGTCCTATTTAATCCAACTTTCTGGATTTTAGCCATTTTTGATATGCTTTCTTGGAATGTGATGACTATTTACACAGGTTCTTATACCCAATGGTTAAAATCCAATCCAAACTATTCCATTGTCAAAGTTAACAATTTGAGTGCTTTGCCCGCTTGTCTAGGATTCATTTATATTACTGTCTGCGCGTTGGGATCAGATCTATTTCGTAGCAAATGGTTCTTTATGGTATTTGCACAAGCGATGAACTGTATATCTTGTGGTATACTGATGAAATGGGATGTTGCAGAGAGCACCAAATGGTTTGCATTTTTGATTTCTTATTTCTGTATTGGAGCATCTGCTTGTTTATGGACATTTATTAACGATTTTCTAAGGTTTGATCCCCAAATCAAGGCTATGTCGTGGATCTGCAATTACATGTTTTCACAGTCATCTCATGCTTGGATCCCAATGTTAGCTTGGAAAACCGTAGATTCACCAAGGTATAAGACCGGTTATACAGTTAGTTTGGTATTCAGTATTCTTTACGGTCTATGGACATTTGTAGTTCTTTTCTTTTACAAGAACAACGAAAAGAAGCATGCCCTCGATAATGGTATTATTTTGTATGATAGTTCTAAAGGTGAAAATCCTCCAGCGTTTGTTAACGAACATATGCGGGAAGAAGATGGTTACTTCTTCGTCAAATAATAGACCATATGACCGAGACCACAGAATTATCTTTCAAGATTAGATGGAATAAGATGCAACCGTTTCTATTTCTATTTTTATTTTTATTTATATTTATACGATAAATTTTCTCTTTTTAATATATATATATAGTAACAGTTCTAAGATATACGGAGCTTATTGTTGAAGAAGTTATCTATGCTATTGTCTGTTCTAATATATCATTGCGGTATAGTCACGATGCAAGTATATCACGTTTCACGTGTAATTTTTCAGTTTGACAAAAGTCAAGAGTATAACGTCAGGAATCGTTAGCAGGCATGGCTAAATGAAGAGGACCGGATATCTGGCAACTTTTCAAGGTTTAAATCCCAAACTCTATCAAATAGTGAAGGGCAAGTCAACACAAATTAATAATGTCTAGTGAGAGAGCATGCATGCTTTGTGGAATAGTGCAGACCACGAACGAGTTTGGTAGAGTGGGATGTCCTAACTGTCAAGGTATATTTGAAGAAGCTGGTGTTTCGACCATGGAATGCACGTCGCCGTCTTTTGAAGGTCTAGTTGGTATGTGTAAACCTACTAAATCATGGGTTGCCAAATGGCTGAGCGTCGATGCAAATATACCAGGCATGTACGCAGTGAAAGTTGATGGTAGACTTCCACCAGAAGTGGTTGAGTTGCTGCCACACTACAAGCCAAGAGATGGTAGTCAAGTTGAGTAGAGAACGGGAAAGAACTCTAGTTTATACATACCAACATAATGATTTGATGGTAAAAGGAATTACATTTTGCAATTTGTCCCCAGTTACATCCCGGATTGATATTGTCAAGAACTGAGAAGGAGAATAACGCATGCTACACAATACGTGGGCCAAACAACTTACTTTTGTACTATATAATCACGAATAAGAACCTATATATATATTTTTTTACTATGGTTATTAACAACAATGCGGAAGGCAAGCAGTGCGCTTTGTCGCCCGAGTGAAATTTGCGATTTAAGGAAATCTAACTAGAGTTGAATGAAGGACTCAGTTTAAGCAACAGTTTGCAGTCAGATCTGTATCACGTCACAAGGGGAAAGAAGACTAGAGGGAGTACGTATAAATGTTGAGATCTACCATTGTGCCGAGAGGCTTCAGCCAGATACCGAAAAGGCACACACTAGGTAATCAGCCATATTTTCGTCCCAGCTCGAGGAGAAGTATATCTACATTTCAGACCATAGCCGATACCTTCACGACGTTGCATGATGTATCAGGAATTCATTGGGTAGTGCTAATACCGCTGACTACGTTTGCCTTGAGGACGGTGTTTACGTTGCCGTTAAGTATATGGCAAAGGCGACGGATAGTCAAGCAACAAGAGTTGAGGAAGCTAGTGGCACCTATATCGTCTATTGTCAAGATGAGACTAGCTGTTACGAGCAAGAGTGCGAAGGAGAAGAGATTAGAGAGTGGTAGTGATATTACAATTGCGAAATCTGTAGGTGGTCTGAGTGCTGAGAATCTAACACCCGAACAAATTACGTTATTGGCGGTAAAGGAGACCCGTAAGCGTCAGAAATTGTTGTTCAAGAAGTATGGCGTGCAGATGTGGAAGAACGCTGTGTTGCCATTGGTGCAAATACCTCTATGGGTCACCGTATCCATGGGCATCAGAACACTCACAGAGAACCCGCTCCGTGAGAAACTGTACAACAACAGCTGGCTCAGCTCCGTGGGGATAGACGAGAACTTATACCTCAGCGAACCACTGGAGGCCTACCCGTTTGCGATACCATTAGTGCTGGGCACATTGTCGATGCTCAACGTGGAGTACAACGGCAAGGTGATCCAAGGCGACTCAGCGAAGAACCTGGGACTGAAACTACGTGCAGACAACAGCAGACTTCAACTGGGGATACAAACTATCCTGAACGTGACAAGAATAGGTACTGTGTTCATGATGGGCTTCTCATCACAAACCGCCTTGCTGCTGTCCCTGTACTGGATCAGCTCACAGCTGTACTCCTTGCTACAGAACATATTCTTGAACTGGCTGTGGCCGTACCAGCGGTAAACATGTAAATAGAATGTATAAGAGAAAAGCTCCTACTGCCAAGCTCACAGCACCGTTAGTAACCTGTATGTTAAGAAGTATATTACTCACTGTGCCCAACATCACACCCAACGTGGATGGAGTCAAGGGCTACAGTAAAAGCAATAGCAATATTAAGAAAAAGGCATCCTGCGCTCAGAAAACACCGCACACTTCAATGAAGATTGCAAAAAAAAAGAAACGTTAAAGGCATAATCCACATGCTTGCCCCCACCAGCCCGTACGCTACTTTCTACTGCAGTTCAGCTTGCTACACGAGTTATACTGGCTGAGAAAGGATGACTTCCCTTCTCTCACTGACAAGTTGGTAAACAACTCGAAGGACAAAGTTGCGATGAGTTCACAAGAAGCATTGCTAATTTAACAGAATTGCAAGAAATCAATATTGTTCGGTGTAACAATTAATTAAGCAATATAAAAGAGCTGGAATGGTGACTTCTGGGAAGTCATTTCTTTGTAGTGAAAAGTATAAATTGGAGCCAATGTTTTGGTAAAGTTGGTTTCTCCAGAACACTGAGGTTGTCAAGATGGTTTTTTCTTTGAGATGTATTGTAGTGTAAAATAAGTACTTAGATATAAAAACTTGGTAATCATTACAAAAGTGCTTGAAAATAGTGATCTACGCTATCTTTTTTTTGGAATATCTTTTTAAGAGAAGGGTCTCTGTAACTTCCATTGGAACCACTGACACTTATAGAAAACAGTACAAACACTGACACGAAAGATGGCTTTTGTACAACCTGGTCCACAAGCTTTGTCCCCATTCAGGGTGGAGAACTTGATCCAGGATATCAACAATGTTACCGGCAGCAACTCTATCAAAGTGGTGCGTTCTTGCTATATCCACTATGCTCAAGTCCTGACTGAATTGAGCGCGGAACAGAAGAATGTCTTGGAAGTACTGTTGACTTACGATTCTCCCTTGGATACCCAGAACGACGAGTACTCCAAGCAGCTATTCGACGCTATAAAGGAGGACAAAGTTGGCAGTGACCTCGGAGACGACACTTACCTGATCAGAATCTTGCCAAGAGCTGGTACTGTCTCTCCATGGGCTTCCAAAGCCACTAACATTGCGGCTGTTTGTGGTCTAGATCACAGCATCAAGAAGATAGAAAGAGGTGTAGCTCTGCTAATCAAAGTTATACCTGGTTTCCCAATCGCTGACCACTTAAACGAACTATCCCTAAAGTCTGTCTTCGACAGAATGACCCAGACGTTGTACATCAACGAGATTCCTCCTATGAGCGCTCTGTTCCATTTTGAGTTGCCAAAGGACATTACTACGTTCCCATTGGTATCCGATGAAGCTACAGGCTCTCCAAAGGAACTTTTACAAAAGACTAATAAAGATCTAGGCTTGGCCCTTGATGCAGGCGAAATTGACTACTTAGTACACGTTTTCGTTGAAGTGCTAAAGAGAGACCCAACAGATGTTGAATTGTTCATGTTTGCTCAAGTCAACTCAGAACATTGTCGTCACAAGATTTTCAATGCTGACTGGACTATTGATGGTTTAAAGAAGGATCTATCATTGTTTCAGATGATCAGGAACACTCACAAGACTACCCCAGACTACATCATCAGCGCATACTCCGACAACGCTGCTGTTGTGGACACAGAAAACCAAGGTTTCTTCTTTGCCCCAGACTCTACAACCAAAGAATGGAAGGCTACGAAGGAAACTATTCCTATGCTAATCAAAGTCGAGACACACAACCACCCAACTGCCGTATCACCTTTCCCAGGTGCTGCTACTGGTTCTGGTGGTGAAATCAGAGACGAAGGTGCCACTGGTAGAGGTTCTAAGACCAAATGTGGTTTGAGTGGTTTCTCTGTCAGTGATTTACTAATTCCAGGCCATAAGCAACCATGGGAGTTGGATATTGGAAAACCATCTCACATTGCATCTTCTCTTGATATAATGATCGAAGCTCCTTTGGGTTCTGCTGCATTCAACAATGAATTCGGTAGACCATGTATCAACGGTTATTTCAGAACTCTAACAACAAAGGTTAAGAACACCCAAAATAAAGAAGAAATCAGAGGTTTCCATAAGCCAATCATGATTGCTGGTGGTCTAGGTACGGTAAGACCAAAATTTGCGCTAAAGAACAAGCCAATTACCGCCGGATCTCCAATCATTGTGTTAGGTGGTGAATCTATGCTAATCGGTCTTGGTGGTGGTGCGGCTTCATCAGTTGCCTCTGGTGAAGGTTCTGCCGAACTAGACTTTGCATCTGTTCAAAGAGGTAACCCTGAGATGGAGCGTCGTTGTCAACAGGTTATTGATGCATGTGTTTCCCTAGGGGATGCTAACCCAATCCAATCTATTCACGATGTCGGTGCAGGTGGTTTATCGAATGCTCTACCAGAATTAGTTCACGATAGTGGTCTAGGTGCTAAATTTGATGTTAGAAGAGTTTTAACATTAGAACCGGGCATGTCTCCAATGGAAATTTGGTGTAACGAGTCTCAAGAAAGATATGTCCTTGGATGTAGTCAAAAAGACCTTCCAATCTTCGAAGAAATTTGTAAGAGAGAAAGGGCTCCTTACGCTGTTGTTGGTTTTGCTACTTCTGAAAACCGTCTATTAGTTGAGGATTCCTTTTTGGAAACGACACCAATTAATCTAGATATGTCAATTCTATTCGGAAAACCTCCAAAGATGTCAAGAGAAGCTAAAACTGAGCCATTGAAGCTACCAACTGCTGATCTTAAGGTGATCCCATCCTTGGATGAAGCAGTTAAGAGAGTTTTAAACCTTCCATCTGTCGCTTCTAAATCTTTCTTGATCACTATCGGTGATAGATCAGTGACCGGTTTAATCGACAGAGACCAATTTGTGGGACCATGGCAAGTTCCAGTAGCTGATGTAGGTGTCACAAACACATCTCTTGGTGACTCTATTTGTAAGACAGGTGAGGCTTTGGCTATGGGTGAAAGACCTGTCAACGCACTAATCTCTGCTGCTGCTTCAGCTAAATTATCTGTTGCCGAATCATTGCTGAACTTATTTGCAGCCGATGTCAAATCATTAAAACATGTAAAACTTTCAGCTAATTGGATGTCTCCTGCTTCTCATCAAGGTGAAGGATCAAAGCTTTATGAGGCTGTTCAAGCAATTGGTTTAGACCTATGCCCAGAATTGGGCGTTTCTATTCCTGTAGGTAAAGACTCCATGTCAATGAAGATGAAATGGGATGACAAGGAAGTAACTGCTCCTCTTTCTCTAAACATCACTGCTTTCTCCCCAGTGTCTGATACTTCTAAGACATGGACTCCATTATTGAAGAAGGACTCTGACTCAGTTTTGGTATTAGTTGACTTGGCCGCAAAGAAAGAAAAATCATTGGGTGGCAGTGCTCTACTACAAGTTTTTAACCAAGTTGGTGACTCATCACCAACTGTCCATGACAACAGAACCCTAAGAGGTCTTCTAGAAGCTATCATAGAACTGCATAACAGTGATATTGTTCAAGCCTACCATGATGTCTCTGATGGTGGTTTACTGGTCACCCTTCTTGAAATGGCATTTGCTTCCAGATGTGGTCTGAATGTCAAGATTCCAGTTCAAGATGATGCTGTATTCAAGTCGTTATTTAGTGAGGAATTAGGAGCTGTCTTCCAAATCTCAGCCTCCAAGCTTGAAACCTTCCAACAAATACTGTCCAAACACAATGTGACCGACGAGTACATTGAAATTGTTGGTTCCCCTGACTTCAATTCTCAACAAATCAAGATTGCTGATGCCAATGACAGTGTTATTTTCGAAGACACCAGAGGTAAGCTACAACAAGTATGGAGTAGCACTTCTTACCAAATGCAAAGGCTAAGAGATAATCCAAAGTACGCCGATGAAGAATTTGCCAATATACTAGATGACAAGGACCCAGGTCTACACTATACATTAACTTTTGATCCAAGTGATGATCTTGAAATCCCAAAGACTTTGAATACTATTAGACCTAAGGTTGCTATTTTGAGAGAACAAGGTGTCAATGGTCAGATGGAAATGGCATGGTGCTTCCAACAAGCTGGTTTCAACTCAGTTGATGTTACCATGACCGATTTAATCGATGGCAGGGTCCATTTAGATGACTTTGTTGGTCTTGCTGCTTGCGGTGGGTTCTCCTATGGTGATGTCTTAGGTGCTGGTGCTGGTTGGGCCAAGTCTGTGTTATATCACGAGGGTGTCCGCCAACAGTTTGTTAAGTTTTTCCAAGAGAGAGAAGATACTTTTGCCTTTGGTGCTTGTAATGGTTGTCAATTTTTGACCAGATTGAAGGATTTAATCCCCGGTTGCGAGAACTGGCCAACCATGGAGAGAAACTTCAGCGAACAATACGAGGCTCGTGTCTGTATGGTCGAGATCACTGATGAGACCGGCAACGAGAAGAGCGTCTTCCTAAACGGTATGGGCGGTTCTAAGTTCCCAATTGCAGTTGCTCATGGTGAAGGTAGAGCCAAGTTTGCCAACGATGGTGCTTTGCAAAAATTCGAATCTGGCGACCTTGGATCTATCAGATATGTTGACAATTATGGCAATGTCACCCAGAGGTTCCCATACAACCCTAACGGTTCGGTGAACGGTATTGCTGGTATCAGATCGCCAAACGGCAGAGTGTTGGCTATGATGCCTCACCCTGAGAGAGTTTGCAGATTGGAGGCCAACTCGTGGTACCCAGAGGGCAAGTTTGGCGAGTGGAAGGGTTATGGTCCATGGATCAGACTGTTCAGAAACGCCAGAAAATGGGTCGGTTAAGTACTACCATTTCGAAGAGCGTTATTAATTTGTATATTAGATTAGATGTTAATAAGATAGTAAAGTAATTCTGAAATAAATATTGAGTTTATTATTTTTTTAACAAATGTTTATAAAAAAATAAGTACTAGAGAAAGAAAAAAACAAATCTATGAAAAGTAATAAGTTAAAATGAGTTGTGTGTATGGGGGGTTTGCGTTACATCAATAAAAGGAAAGAGAAGTAAAAGAATAGAAAAAAAAAATTAGTGCTAAAAAAAAAGGAGTAATGTGTCTTTCTTTATTTTTTTCTTTCTTCTTTAAATTCTTTAAACGTCACATAATAATTGGTTAATTCTGTTTGTTATTGAAAAAAACAAAATCAAATGAAAGCGAGTTAGTGAAAAAAAAAGTATAGTGATATGTAGTCCGAGTCTAGAAGAGAGCAAATCAATTGGTCTTCTTAGCCTTTTGTTCAGCCTTGGACTTCATTCTTTCTTCTCTGGCGACCTTAGCTTCTGGACCAGATTCGGTGTCCAGACAGTAATCCCACCATCTGAAAGAAGAGGCGTAGTTACCGATGAAGTAGTGGTGGTGCAAGTCGTGGTGTTCGGCACCGGCCCAGAAAGGCAAGAACTTGTTCAAGGACCATGGGAAGTCGTAACCGGAGTGAGAGTCGACGGCTTGGAACAGTCTCAAGGTAATCCATACACACAAGGTGAACAAATGCAAGTTACCAGTGTACATGACGTATAGGATTGGCATACCGACGGTACCGAAACCTAGAGACATAGTTTCCAATGGGTGAGCGTACTCAGCGGATAGACCGAATGGGGCAGCGTAACGGTGGTGTTGCTTGTGGATGTACTTGTAGAAGACACCGTAGTGGAATAGCCTGTGGGCCCAGTAGTGCCACATGTCTTCCAAAACGAAGAACAGAGCGATCTCTAGGGACATTTTCTTGATTGAAGGGAATGGGACTTCGACGGTGATACCTAGTTTTTCACACATTGGGTGGAAAGTCCAGATTGGGATGGCCTCGACCAAGAAGTGGGACAGCAGGACGGCCTTCAAACAGTATAGTTGTTCCTTGGTGGAAGGAATCTTGGTTGGTTGCAACTTCCACTTTCTGAAGTATGGGATTTGGTCAATGATGAACCATGGCAGACATCTGAAGAAGTACATGAACTCGTGCAATAGGAAGAACATTAGACCGGTGGCTAGAACATCGTTGTTCATGTAAGTGTACCAAGCAGCCCAGTATTGCTCCATAAAGTTCAACTGTGGTTGAAACTTACCGATGTTGGCCAAGGTCTTGAAGTAAGTGTCTTCGCGGACCAAGTCCGTCAATGTAGCGTTGTTGAAAACGGCAGACATAGTTTTCTTTATTTGTTAAGGCTTGTTGTTTTGTCTTAGGCTCTAAATGTGAGAGAGAAGAATAGATATCCTGTTTACCAAATTCTTATCTTATCAAGTTTATATAGTTTTTTTCCTACAATTACTACAAACGAGGTAGAAGACTTGTAAAGGAAAATTCTTTAAGCCCATTATTTGAGAAGTTAAACGACCATCAACCGTTAGATCCTTCAGCTTTCTTTTTTTCAATTTTTTCAAGTTTTTCAATTTTTTTTTGCTTGTCTTTGTAATGAGAATCACTGCTACTTCGAGCCCATCCTAGCCTTTCTTGCTTTGTCTTTTTTCTTATTTAAACCCGACGGAATGATCGGACAGAGGGTGCGACACTTATGTGGACGAGGTGATATCAACAAGCTTCCTCGAAGGTTACGAGAGTTGAGTTAGTTCTGGGTTCTGGATTTTGTGGGTTTCTGGATGTAATGGATATGTGGATTCTGCAGTAGGGGGAAGCAGTGAGGCAAGACGTGCACGAGCAAAATGGGATCAAGTCATTCGTTTAGTCTCTAGCAACACACTCGTTTATTATTTGTGAGCGACCTGCTCGTAAAAGGACCCAGTAGTAAACGACTGTAAAACGTTACGAGTGATTCTTGATTCAGTGCTTTGGAACTATAAGACTATAGGGACTTACGATATCTTGTAATATTTGACAATGAGTTGCAAAAGAAAAACTTGCATTGCGGACAGCTATAAGTGCGATGCTGGTATAAGCTTATCGGAGCTAACAAAAGCATCGTTTGACTAAAAAAAAAAAAATTCGTTTACATCACCATTGTGCTTATACCAAGACATCGGAAAGCCGATACATCTACCAAGATTACTTCAATATGTTCTAGTTATTTTTCAAGTGTCAGTCTTGTAGTCATTTGTTTATATTCATCGAGCAGGAAAGTACTTAAACGTCGCTGCTCTAGCATTAGAGATGCCAGAAAAAATAGGTAACAAAATATGAGTGTCATCATTGTAGAAAAAAAAGTTGCAAAATAACTAGAAAATATTGATTACAGAAAAAAAAAACATCTTGAAGACGTTTCGAAGAAGGAATATTCTCTTAGATCTCCTGATTACCAATAAAACATCCTTCCTCGTTCTTTCTTCGCCATGTACGGTTTGGCCACCTACTTTCAAATAAATGTAATAAGCAACACAATACCTCAAATTCTGGACAAGTCTGCTCTTTATATACTAATTTCAGATGAAGCCCTTTCAAGAAGGAAATTGAAAAAAAATTAAAAAAATTTGTGTCTTGTGTCGTATCAAGATACGGTTATTTCAAGGGCTTACGATCAGAGAAATTAGGGCTTTTTTGCTGAATGAATCAAACATTGATATAGAGAAGGACGCTAATTATACAGCTATATTTTATTCTTGTTTTTATATGCTACATCTCTTGCACCAATGTAGCATTACTTGTGCTTCTGACTTTTGTTGTTTCTTTAATGGCGTTGATTTGCGATTGAAGATTCTTAATCTCGAGGTTGAAATTTTTCTGGGTTCTTGCTAATCTTTCCACCCATTTGTCAAATACTCCATCCTCGGCTATTAACCTCTCAGTGTATTTTTGTTTCAGAGCCGAGACTTTGTCGAGATATGTCGGATTGGTGAATACAGTCATCTCTTGATCTACTCTACTCTTTGCCACAGAGTGGTATAGCAAATATTCTTGTAGGCCGCGCAGATCAGTATTATTCTCCACATCGTCTCTGGCGTTCTTAATCCGGTACTCAAGTAAATATTGTCGACACCTTTCATAGTATGTTTCAGTACTTTCTACAAATTCTGTGCACGTTTCTCCAAATATGAGGTCCCTTAGTTCATTGAATTGTAACTTGTCGAAACTAGTCTTAAATTCAAGTGGTCTAATAACATTTTTTTGCCAATGGTATACCATAGATTGAATTTTGACACAATATGGGACATTACCATATACTTCTTTAGTTTTGTCTCTGGATTGGAAAAACCTGCAAATTTTTATATTTTGTAATCTTATAACATCTTTAACCCTTTGTTTTACCGCGGTCAATTCGGCTTCTGTCAGATAATCGCTCTTCGATAAAACAGGTATCAAGTTGCACCGTGATGACAATTCCCTCATGCTAATAATATCAATTGGATGTAACTGTGTGTCACAAGCTTCAATGAAATACAGGCAGCAATGGACACGGCTATCTCTCTTCTCTTCTTCTCTATATGGCTGCTCTTCTTGAAAAACATATCGAGTCATTTGTTCATCAAGGTAGTTTATTAAAGGTACCCAGCAATAATTATTGTTGATTTTATTTGCATATCCAGGAGTATCAACTATTTGCAATTTTAGATTTACACTTCCATCATGATTTTGTAACAAAAAATGATACTTCTCTAATGGCAAAGATCCATGTTCTTGATGTTGGGTAGGAGGAATAAGTTCCGTTTCAAATAATGAATTAATAAATGTTGTTTTCCCTACCCCGCTCCGTCCAGCTACCATCAGATTGAATATCATCCCCTCTCGAGCATATCTTTTATCTATTTGACCAAGAATCATTGATAATCCAATGTCAAGTTCTTCAAAAAGCATCTTCCTCCTTTGCACATCTTGAGCCGGTTTTACTCTTCTGTCCTCTTTGAATATTTGCCCTTCACCAAACAGAACAAAGCTAGCATCATGTAGATAATCCAGACTATCTAATTCATAACTGTTATCATCTATCATTACTTTAGATAAACCAATTCTTAAGTCAATATGTCCCAATATACAGAATTGTAATCAGATATAATAAAGTCGTCAGAATCTTCATGTATATTACCTATTCTAGAAACCACTAGTATTATAATCAACAATTGTTTTTCAATATGCTCAATTTGTTTTTTTATTTATATGTAAGTCGACTCATTTCCCAATTTGATAATTAGCCGCCTGCTTATACTAAGTTACTGATGACACAAAGTTTGACGCACTCACCTTTGAACGCAAGCAGTTTAGATAGCGAATGACAAATAGCTCATATATTCTAGTTACTATGGATGATTTATGAATGAATTTGATTTCTGTATATAAATATGCAATTAATGTTCTTCTTCTAGCTGTACTATACTTGTATTTGTTAGATGATACTAATGTTTAGCAGAGCCTGAATAGAAATCCCGAAAATAAAATGCAAAGCTCTGAATTAGTGGGGTAAGAACCGACCTAGATATAATGTCACGTCAATGAATTCTTTATATTGTATGTGTGCTACACCATCTTGGTTTTTATCAAATTTTCTGAACAATTTAGTCAATCTCATTAACCAAACCAGAGCTTCGACGAACTTGTCAAACTTCAACTCCTTCGCATTATTTGCAGGATTTATAAACTCTGCATACTGATCGAAGAGCTTTTCACTTACCTCAACTGGTACCATATAACCTAATTCCTGTAGGGAGTTGTGAAACTCGCTCATTGTGATCGTGTATGAGCCATTAATATCATTATCCACATATATCTTCCTCCATTTCTTCACCCTCTTATATAAAGAGATAAACTCTGATTCATTAACTGTCCCAAATCGAGTGGCACCAAACAGATTTATTAGTGCATCCACAGCCGATATACAAAAATGTGTATTATCATCATTCTGTAGAAGATTTTGCAACTCTTCTGCAGTTAGCCTTTCCTTTCCTCGCACATCATGGTTATGAAATAGTTGAATTGCTATTCTCGTATCCTTGGCATCCTCTTCACTCAATGTTTGGGATGAATCTCGCAATGCCCCTTTTGTTCGAGAAAGCATCGCATTTTGTGCAACTTCTGGTGACTTATTAGCTATTCTAGGCGGTGTATGTGACACCTGGGCCTGAGCTCTCTGCATGGCAGCGGATGGTGGAACCATTGCCGGTGGAGATGACACTATCCTTCCTTGTCCGCCATAGTTGTTACCTCTCATATTTTGTACCGGATTTCCTATCATTTGCTGTGGTATTGGTCTTGTCTTGGAGGATGAATATGCATTTGGGATCGGCATCTGTTGTAGTTGTGGTTGTGATAACGACTGATGTTTCGGTACATATGAAGCACCATGAACATAGTCTCCTGAAGATCTCCCAGTGGGTATCGGCTGACCCATACCAGGCTCTGAATGAGTCCTAACATTAGGCTTCCTCACTCTAGGTTTTTTGTCTTCCTCATTCCTTTTTGTATTTTGCATGGCCTCTTTTGGTGTTGCATATAAGAGCAAGTCATCACCTGCCGCATACTTTAACTTCCTTGCACACATATTCCTCTCGTCCCTATGGCAGTCAAAATCACTATTCTATTTTAAGTCTGCTCTAAGCCTCATACACAAATTTCCTAAAATATTACTATTGATTTTCGGTAAACTATTGTCACAATAATCACAATAAACAAAAATTGGATATACAGCTAATATATAGCCTTGATCTTAACTGTCTATGATCACTGTAGCTGCTAAATTTATCACCTGAACAGACTGCTGATCAACTGTCACTAGTGATGCCAAAACCAAATAGCAGTTCGTGAGCCTTAGCAACTTCAATTCTCTGAGTTAAATTGTCTCGAAAGTGATGAAACGATAAAAGTGTTTAAAGCTCGAGGTGGAGACCTATTTTGCCTTTCAGTTGTTGTGCTCATCACTAATATTATTTTGATTTTTTTTTTCACTTAACTAAATTCACGCATGTGGAAAAAAACACTGCCCTTGATTTGAGCTGATTTACGAATTAGTAGTATAATAAAAGAACCACCAAACATTTTATATTTTATAACAACCATAACTTAACCAACTGAAGCTATATCTTTAGTTCCTTTTACACTCGTTTAGACCAATTTAACGTCGCCTTTGATAGTGAAAAATTATCTAGAACAGGTCTAGTTCTCAGAATACTTTAAGCGTTGAACTCCGACTAGGACTCGCTAGGTAAATGCTGTGCAGGAAAACCTGTTTCTTTTGATAATAGCCGAGAAGGTGCCTTATTATTTGATTTAATTAACTACCTTACCTTTTTGAGTTTCATTTATGGAATTGTATTATTCTGCAAAGGTTTAGCTAGCAACATTATGATTCTCATTTCATTAGGGCATTTTTGTGATATTCACGGACCAACTATAATAATTGTAACACAGGAAGGAGAAATAGGGAACTCAGGTAATGAGCTATTACTGCCAGATTACCCAACTGAATCATACTGTGAGTCATGCATGGTTAAAATACCAGATTGTGACGGTAGCGATGAAAATGGAGCCGATGTCGATACAGAAGCAGAGGTATCCACAACTGACACAATCAGTGAAAATACCCTGCTCCCTGCTTCAAATGTACCAAGATCTATCAGGTCAAAACTTGGCGAAAAATCCTTTGTGTCCTCTCAATACTCAGCTATTAGGTACCAATTACTTACATCAATGATACGAAAGGCATTTTCAGAAGAGACAATGATATATGATGGCTCACCTTCTGTTTTCTATGATGAAAGTAAGGGTCTGAATTTAGTAATGGGCTTTAAACTACATGATCCCAATGCCAGAGGAAACGAGAGAAGATACTGCCTTATTTTAACGATTGAATCTGTCGATGAAACGAATGCGATGGGATTAATTGCAGCTCATTGGCACTTCATAGTAGGCGGGTTTTCAATGATGATCAATGCAATCAAGGAAAAACATGCTCAAAATAATGATGGATTAGAAAGCAATCATGACTTACAGAAAAATTTCACACAAGATATTGGCAACTACTTAAGAGCAAATAAAGGCAAATGTGCACGCAATCTATCAGAATTGACAAATGATAAATACACATTTTTACGAATACACAAATGGAATACATACATGATAGATACTCTCTGCTCTAAGTTACAAAGGGCCGATCAATCTTCTGTCATAAAAGAGAGATCAAAACATGCTTCTTAGCGTTATCAACATTTAACATTTTCTCCCCACTCAACCTTATTACCAATTGTTCTTCATAATTATAATTTCTATTGTTCTTTATTAGAATTACATAATTCAATGCATAATTAATGACTTTATGATATTATATGAATTTTTTTAAAACAGTTCATCTACGTTATGATGTTCTCAATAGTAGAATATTTGTGCTTATGAATAATGAATTTAGCCGAAGGCCTCAAGCCAATAGTTGATGTGCTTATTAGTTTTTCACTTAGATGTCCCTCTTCTTCAGCATTATCATCGTCATCATCGGATTGATGAGCAGAATCCATGTGCATATCATTACCTTGAGTTAGTAAACCTTCAGGCGATGCCTCAGTAGTTACGTTGCCTTTATCATCAATTGACATGTGTGTATCAACTCCCTGTTCTTCAATTTCCTCATAGTCGAGTTTCCTTTTTTTATGTACAGTTAACCGATTTAGGTTCAGTGAATTGAATGAATTCATACTGTCCACATATCTTTCCTTGATTGAAATGCTAGGTCCTCTAAACCAAAGAATTTCACTTTGAGAATTATTTGCCTGATATCTAGACCCCCTTAATCTGTTTGCATCATCAGTTGTCATAACTTCATTATGTTTAGGGATTCCTGCCATAGGCAAAACATAGGAATGAGGTACATCTATAGTCACATATCTCATTCCACTCTTAGCAGCCTGCTGGCTCATGTCATTCACAGCTTCATTTAAAGAAACTGAACTGATATTTGTTGGAATAGGGCCTTGTCTTAATGCTTCAACAGTAGACAGTTTTTGAGGTTGAATAGTTTGTTCGGGCCGTTGTGGCAACGTAGACACAGGCACTTTATGAGACTGCATCGTCCTATTCGATGCTACTGGAGGTATTGGCTTTTGATATGACATACCCTTGGTTGGCTGTACCATGTTTTCATTGCTGGCGGCAGATTTAGTTTGTTTTAATGCCGGCAGACGTGAAGTAGATTGACTTGTTCTTGGCAATGCATTTGCAGTTTGCATACTGGTTATGATTGTACCATGAACTTCATCAATAATACCGGATTCTGGCGGGTCACCAGGCCTGATTATATATCTTGGACAATCGTCAGAAGTTGAATATTCACCTAGATCATCTCTCTCAACTTTTGGTCTTAAATAGACAGCACCCACTAGAGGAGGTGCAGTAGGATCTCCTTCCGTTGGTTCAGGTATTCTATCATGAGGTGTAGCATCTGGTCTTAATAGATGCCTAATGGGCGATGGATACTTGAAAAATTTTCTGCCGTTTACAGGAATTGTCTCTTCATCTTGATCACGCAGCTCTTCAGGTAAGCAAGCCTTCCATGTTCGAATTTTGTTGAAGACTTTGTCACTCTCATTATACCTAAACTCACAAATGAACAAAGGTCCCTCATATGGTGTAGCAGGATTGCCCCTTTGATATCTTGTAAAATGAACAACATAACATTTTCCTATTAGGTCGTTAATCAAATGATCTCTATATTGACCCGTCTTTACCACCTCATTTTTATAAAACAATCTATCAACTCTGTGAACTGTCTGCTCAGGACGGAAATACCAACAGGCATTTAGCCATTTTGTACCATCACTAGTATACCATAGCTTAAAAATTTGAGCAACAACCGGCTTGTTTGGATCATTAGCATTATTTAATAAGACCCAGTCACCTATCTCATATATTTTACCCCTCACCTCAATATTTTCAAGTGGGTATCGAAGTTCACCTTCGGGCAAGAAGTCGCTATCTGGTTTTGAAAGTTCAATCTCAACTAGTTTTCTGAAATGATATTCCATAAGCCTTGCAGTATTGAGAAGCATTGGATTGTTTTGATTATATTTCTTATAATTCTCGATCATTAAAGTGAAATCATCTTGGAAAGATCCAAAGTTTTTGTACTTCCTTGTCTTTACCCTCCTCCTTATATCATCTAAACAAACAGGATTGCTGATAATTTGACGATATGCCGGATGTCTTTCCGGATCAGGCAGCTTTTCAAATGTCAAGGTCAAGGTTTGGTTATTATCGTCTACTTCACGCTTGATCATCTTCATTATATTTTTAATCCTTAGTAGATACGGTAAATCTATAATTGGTGGACGACCACGTCTGGTTTGTAATCTCTGTTGAATCGAAGGCTTTAGAATAGCACCCGGAGAATGAGAGATAGGTGTTGATGACATGGATCTATTGGGTAAAATAGGATGTGGACTCACTCGACTGCTAATCTGAGCCATAGGTACCCTACTTGGACCCATTGAAATCACCGTTTGTTCCATTCTTCTATTCGCCGTTGAGTTATTACCCTGCATTGCCATGTTTTGCCTAGAGGTATTATAGCCGTTAATGCCCCCGTTCTGCTGTGGAATTGGTTGTTTGACTTCTGTAACTGGCTGTGGGGTATTGGACATAGATGTAAGAGGCAGAGGTGAATTGGACCCGGATCTAGCTGGCACTTCGTTTGCATTCCCAAGAGCAACTGGAGAAGCTGATGCTGTTCTTATTTTCATCATAGCTTCCTTCTTCTTCATCTCTTCAATTTCATCTGGTAGTGGTCCCAAATTTGGGTAATTAACATTTGTATATTTTGCTTGTAACTGTGGTACCGAGACATTTCTCAGAAACTTCTCGAGAATGTCAGCATAAATGTATATTAACGAGCCCTTTGAGTTATATGTTTTTGCATTCCATGGAATTTGAGAGACATCATTAACATAGTCTTGTGGAGATGTGTAATGAGGTAATCTCTTCTTTAAAGTATTGAGAGATATTGGATTTTTTATTATTGCATAATAGTCAGGATAATCTTTTTTTATTGGCAAAACATTGAAAATAGGGAAGATATTGGCTCCACTTTCCTCCTTTAAACTAAAGATTGCTTCATATTGCTTTCGCAAGTCTGTACGCAACTCACCAAATTCACCCTCTTCTGACATGATGGTCTGGGTGCTGATAATTTTATGCCTTACCTACCCTACAAAAATGCTTAATAAATGTGTCTCCACTATGGGGGTATGCGTGTAACAATTGTACTGTATCAATTCCAACAACAATATACACCAAATCCAGATTTGCTGCAGCAGTAGACAAGTTCCGAGTTCAATTACCGTGTTCTATTTCCTTTTTTCAACAACTGTTGCGCAAGTTGTCAACAATTATCTTCAGTCACGCCACAAAGACAAGTTTTATTTCTCTCAATTTGACTAGCAGTGAAAAAGGATTAGCCGCTTATAACACAATACTTCAATTGCAATCGACTACTATTTTCAAAGACTGAAAATCTCGTGTTGTATGTTGTTTTTCCTATCACACTACGTTACTTATTCATCTTCTTGCAAACAATCGTTTTTCCTGCATTTCGCTCATTTCCAATTTATTTTTCTTCAAAAATTCTTCGACTTTTCGTTCTCGTAATAACTGCCTACGTTGAATCCAATATAGTGTCACATGATAAGTGAGAATCGTATTCACCTCACCAAACCTTAGTTGTATTCAACATCATGTATTATAGATAATGTCCGGCTACTCAACCTTTATGATACATTATACAATGCTAACGTTTTTTTTTTTGTCTCAGTTAAAGAACTTTTATAATTGCTTGTTTATCCATAATACGACAAGTGTATCATAGTCTTGTAATTTAAGGAAATAATGTAAATAATTTATAATGAGAATGAAATTAATAACTATCTATAAGAATGATTAATATTAGTATGTATAATGTGCGTCAAAACAAAGAAGTAAAAAAAAAACAAATCTATGCAAGTAATGTTAAGGAAATTAAAACTTTTTTAGTCCAAGTGAGACTTGGCAGTATCTTTGCTTGGCTCTAAATGAATATAGTCCAGTTCAAACGTGTCAGCTCTTTCAGTGCCTGACTCATCAGATTGTTCTTGATGATCTTTATCAGTTTCGTTCGGTACTTTAATAACTTGAACTCTCCAGAAGCCATCTTCACCAAGGATGTCCTTAGTCTCCAATCTGTAGTTACCCCATTTAGGTAATACTTTAACCCAGACAAACCAATAGAAACCACCAAATGCAAAGATACCCCAAGCAACAACACAGTGAATCCAGTATGGAGCATGCTCGTAGACACTTTCACCATGAGTTGGTGGAACATATGGTGCAACAATCAAGTAAATATTAGACAACATAAAGAAAGTTGTGACAAATACACCAGCCTTGATAGGTGGGTTCCACTCAATCTTACCTTGTCTTCTCTGCCAGTATATCCATAACAAACCAGCGGAGACCACAAAGTTAACAATGTTCATTGGGTAGGAAATCAAGTTCAAAATAATGTTATAAGCGTCACCTGGAGGTGGTGCAATAATAGTAATCATACAGATTATGAAATGTTGGAAAAGACCAACCATTGGGGAGTTGAATGGCTTAGAACTTGCGAAAAAGTTGGAGAATGGCAAAACACCTTCACGACCAAGTTGTTGGATAATCCTACCTTGGGAGAAGATAACAGACATAACATTACCCAAGGCACTAAGACCAACAAGAGCAGCAGCAACTCTCTTTGAGTGACCACCGAAACAGATGTCGAAGAAATCAGCTGCCAAAATCAATTTGGATGAAATCAGCTTCTCCTTTGGAACAACAGCAAAATATGCAATGTTGACAAATATATAAATAATGGCCAAACAAACCATAGAAGTTGGTCCTGCAATCTTTAGAGTTCTGACCGGGTCCTTAACTTCACCAAGCGCATAGTTAACATTGGAGTAACCAACAAATGACCAAATGACATTATACAAGGCATTGACAACACCGTATGCTGTAGCTTTGTTGGTACCTTCAAAAGCATTGTGGAAGTTATGAGATTGGTAACCATGCTTCAAACCACCTCCCAGGGCGACCCAGCCGGTAACAGAGATGAACAAAACGATACCAACTTTGAAAATACCTAGCAGATTCTGCAAATATAGACCAGCCTTGACACTAATAGCATTCACAGCGAAACAGAAGAAGACGACAGCTACACCAATACCTCTTTGGTTCCACTTAGTGATTTCCGCGTCAGCAGCAGTCAAGAACATAACTGCAGTGTTGACAGAGTTACCAGCGGCCCAACCTAGGAAAAAGACATATGATGCGTACATGCATGTAATGAAAAACTTTGGTTTCTTAACGATGGCTTCCAAGTAATTCTTTTCACCACCATTTTTCGGTATAGCGGTACCGAACTCCATATAGACATATAGACCCGATATCGCGATAATGGCACCGACGGCCCATAGAATCAAGGCCAAACCGATAGATCCACTCAGTGTATAAATGGTAGAAGAAACCGCAAAAACACCGGTACCCAGCATTCTATTACAGATCAAACCAATACAGGAGAAAAGACCCAGTCTTTTCTCACCTTGATCCAACTCTGTAGTAAACTGTTGTCCCGTCTCAACATCAGATGCTTCTTCTGTCTCATTACTATATACTCCTTCTTCAGATTTCTTTGAAGATATTTGGTAATTATCCTTGTTGAATACATTCAACTGCGATAAAAAACTTCTTTTATTATCCGTCATTAGTATTTTTTTTTATTCTATTGTTTTAGTTCTAAAATAATTCTTGTGTAGGACTATATGCTAATCATTAACCGGATGTGTTTGTTAGTTATTATATTTCGAGTACGATATCTAAAGGAAGTGAAATGGAAAGATTATCTTTTCCTTTTAACAAGAATTATATATCTCTCTTATATATTAGAAAAGAATCTACTCCTTGCCCGGTAAATTTTTTTCTTCTTCCTTTCACCCTTCGTTCTTACCGTTAACACAATTATTTAGAGTTTCAGTTTATCCCACAGTTAATGAACTACACTGTTACCGTATTATCCAACAAACACTCTTTCTCCCTGTCCCCGGTTAATTCCTTTTTCACACATTTCATGAATCACAGTAAGCTACAAACACAGTTTCCCAGCTGGTCCGCTTAGTATTCCTATCTGATCTCTCTTAACAAGCAAATTTTCATTGTATCCTTTCAGCTACTAACTTTCTTCACCATTACAAATCACATAGCAGTTTCTTATTATTCAATTTCTACTTGAATCCAGGGATGGGGGACCCTTCTTGCTTTTCTTCCAGAAGTTGATTTCAGTTCTCTTTCTCTCTACGGATGTTGCTTAGAGGGATCCTTATTTAATTAGCAGAGAAGAAAAAGAAAGAAGACCTTGCTAAGAAAAAAAAAGTAATTCGGTAATTCGGTAATTCCACAGAATTGTTCGTAGTATTTGGATCTTACTTCCTCTTTTATATTACTCTTCTTTCTGTAGATCTTGTTCTGGTCTTGTATTCTACCATGAGTTGTTGCTCATCCCTTTTAAGCCCAGCCCTCTGGGAATAAACACTGAGAGGACAGACACCCTCCTTCGTTTTGTCTGCTTTCGAACTTCCTTTTCTGTTGTACACTACTTTTACTGTGAGATACTGTGGGATACTTCCTTTTCTTTTTCGGTTCTGTATCTAAGATTCTACTCGTTTTTGCTTCTGGGTGTTCTGGGGGGGAAGGAAATGCACTAGATCCACAGAATACCACAGCTATCCTTTACCCGTCTATATGTATTATCACAATAGCATTTCGGTATGTATACACCAATTAGCCCTTTCTATTCTATACCACACTTTTTCATTAACTTCTCTCTCCTTCACCCCTGTACCGGCTGACTAACCGCCATAACAACTGGGCTAAAACGAGTGCAAAGTTAACACACAACAATAAAAAAAAGGATGCGATAACATACTCAAGTATCTGAATTGGCAAGTCAATTCAGATTTATCAATACGTACCCGGGTGAATGGCTTTGTGCAATTATATACGCACAATATGTACAAGTAAATCAAGTACAGTAGGGATATATCATGTATAGTAAGGTGCTTCAGCGCACAACTTCCATGCCAATATATTATATCTACCTATAATACTGTTACTTGCCTTTGTTATCAATTAAACTTTCTCGCACAGGGGACACTCTTGTCTTGACACATACGCCCCGCTGCACCATTTAAACGTATGCAGAAGACTCACAGCGGACCGGTATCGGTTTCCACAGTTTTTTCTGTGAAACCTGTGGGAAATGTGTCAAAAATAGCAAGAAGGGACAAAAAAAAACTGTGTTAGTCCTATGGCAGGGTAAACTTATAACACCGTTAACTTTCCAGTTGTAATAGTAAGCAACATTTTGTGCTTTGCTCGATATATCGATTTGTAGAAGGTCTCCTGACAACAGATATGGTTGGGATGATTAACATTCTGGTGTCCATTAGAAGGCGGAGTCTCTAAAGTATAAAATATGTTAGTCCGTTGATCTTGGGAGTTTCTTAATCTATGTCTATATTGCTCATTTTACGTACTTGAAAAGATTAGTTGCACTGAAAGTGAAATGAAAAGAAAAAAAATGTAATACTCAAATTAAACACAGAAAAACACAAAATAGTAAAGTAGGAAGTGAAAAACCAAAAACAACAAAAACTTCAATTGTTCTCCCCAATATCATATTTCGAATGGAGACTTGATGAAGAAACACCAACCATTCGCATATAATCCAGTTACTCTTCTTTCCAGCCCAATGCAGCAAGTTCTTCGCGGAATTTACCTTCTGTTTCTATCTTCTTAACTTGTAAATCCTGCAATTTCTCACCAGCAGCTTGTTTTTCCTTCAACATTTCAATGGCTCTTAGTTTCTTCAACAAAGATCTGATCTTCTTCTCCTCAGGTGAGGCTTCTTTTGCGGGTTCAGTGGAAGTTATTGATGGTGCAGCTGGTGATTCTGCCTTTTCAGCACCTTCACCGGTACCACTATTAGCCTTCTTATTGGCTCTTCTCTTTCTATTCTTGTTTGCGGCCGCAGATCCTTCATTGACTGGAAGGCCCGGAATTAGACCTGGAATGGCTCTTTGCACTTTTGGACTTGCCCCAGGAACAGATCTATTATTGGCAACAGCTGCAGCTCTACGTGCATGTGGTGGTTTGTAAGCACCACCAGTAGAGGCAGACTTGGATTGTGTAGAACCGTTGCCAGTCTTAGCATCCCTCTTAGGGTGTTTTGCTTCGTATTCCTTTGCGCTTTCGTGAATAGCCAAATCCTTCTTTGGGTTTGCAATTTGGGGATCTAGACTAGCCGCATCAGTGTTGTTTAATGGTGTCCAGTCCTTGATCACATGAGGGTGATCCTTCAATGTTTTGTATTTACAAGTGTTTCTCCAATCGACCTTCAGCAACTCTTCAAATTCCTTAGCAAATACTAAAGTACCGCTAACGTGCCATATCTTGATACAGTTATCAACTCTCAATCTTGGTGAAGTAGTAGCAGTCATTATGAACTCACCACCTGGAGACCACTTACATACTGATGTGTTTGCAGCGTTGAAGACAGTAAGTGACTTAAACTTATCGTGACGATCTAGAATTTGAACAGAACCTTGCAAGTTACCGAAACCAGCAATAAGAATGTATCTGCCACTTGGGGAAAACAAGATAGTGTTCTTTGGTTGCTTTTCTAAAGAGTGAACAACATTACCTCTTAGATCAAAGAATTGAATTGTTGCTGGCATGTAACCGGATATGACACCAAATTGTCTCGAAGTTGGGGACCATGAGATGTCGTGGACAGGACCTTTCGCTAGAGAGACACGTACAGAGTTGTTCCCCACAGCACCATTCACACCTTGGAATGACAAAAGATATAGAGTATTTTCACCATAGTAGGATTTGTTGGTAGAGTCGAAGTCTGTTGTTGCGACACATAGAACGGCGTTACCTTGTGGATTCCATTGTAACTGGCATGAGTCCGCCTTGAAGAAAGTCTTTGAAGCAATTTTCTTTGTGATTTTGCCCTCGGTGATTGACCATATAGATAGTTGTGCTGGCTTACCTCCTTTCTCTGGGGTAAAAGTACAAATGGTTGGGAAATCTGCTGGGGAGACTTGATAAGTAGAGAATGGTTGAGAATCATTCTCTTGAGTCTTAGAAAGAGTAGCAAATGGCTGGTCAAAATGGAAGTTTGTCTTATTCGCGTCATTTATCTTTACAATTCTAATCTCATTCTTGAACATCTTTAGAGCGTAATCATCTAGCTTGGAGAATTGCATAAACCAACCGTTTTGTGGCTTATGTTGATATTGAAACACAGGTTCTTGTTCCTCAGCTTCCGTAAAGACTTTGTTCAGATACCAGACCTTGACATTCTTGTGTTCGGCATCCTTTGCGGAAGGTCTTTCCCAAGTACTCATGTAGTTCCCAGATGGAGAAAACTGGATTTCATAGACATCATTGATAGTTAAATTCAAAAGTTCGACTTCTAATAACTCCCCAGAGAAAACTTTGACATTGCCCTTAGTAGAGATCGCAAAGAATCTACCACATGGGGAAAGGACGGAAGAAATGACTTGGTCGTCCTTGGCGTTAGCAGCTGAGTTGGACTGAGTGAAATCAGGATAACCTTGAAACAGCTCGATGTCTTTGCTTGTCTTCAGGAAAAATTGGGAAGACATGCTGATTTTGTATTAGCTTAAACAAAAAGAAATAAAATGCAAATTAGAATGAAACAAAGTATAATTAAAAGGAATTTGCCTTTCAGGTTAAGCGAAGTGAAATTCCTATTATTTCTATAAGGATTGAGAGAAATGGTATTCAAAAAGATATGATCTATTTGATGGTTGGTTTCTATCAGCTAATCTCTGGTTCTCTTTGACAAGAACTAAGACTATATGCAATCAACTAAAAAGATCAATTATACAAATAAGCTGTTCATTGTCCAAAGCTGAAGGTTTTTTTTTTTCATCGCCATTTGCCCAGCGAATGATGCCTCTGCGAGAAGAAGAAAATAATTTTTCTCATCGAAAATGCCGAGGGGCATACATTTATTTTAGATCATGGGGAAAGCACGAAATCACAATAATAAAGCATAGTGCCCTTTAGTAAGTTTATAAATCAATATCCTATCATTTCATGTATTCAATAGAAAAAGACAAGGCTACTCATCAATAGTCTTACCAATAGATTGAACAGGATGACAACTATATAATAATCCGATTGCAATCAATGCAATTATGCTGCACGCGTGTTTTTCGTTCCAATGCATGTGGATACGTATTCATTAAGAATCAAGCTCTTTATAAAGGCTATTTATCAAGCCGTTTCCTTGCGGGATGAAGTTTGTTTGACTTCTAAATAATCATGAATAATATGAGTTGTTCTTTCAAGAAAGAAGACGTTCATTATATTCACTATGGGCCTGTAAAATATATACTTTTCCTGCCTGTAATGAAGCCAGGCGAGAACACGACTATTATACACAATAAGCTAATGCTAAATAACCAAGGAAAGCAGATATTATGTATAATGATTGGCGTTAGTTTACTGTGAAATGGAGGTCAAACCTGTAAGTAGTACACATCGTGGTGGTGTCACTCAATAGACTAATTCAGGTGACGTGCCTAGGTAACATAAGAGTGATATCTCACCGAAGGCATTAGAAAATGCCGGTACCTTAAATCTGTAGTCATTTCAAGGAGTCCCAAATGTGACATTAAAAGTTAGCATAGTGTTTATATTTGGGAAGATTATCTCAATTAAAACTTCCGATACTGGTGTACATGTGTAGACGTTAGGATACATCTTGTATTTCCACAACTATAATTTACCTAAGACATAATGTTAAAGCGATACCATTACGCAAGAAGAATACGGCTTAACCATATCAGAGATCTGAATCAAAGGAGATTTATTGTATCGAACTATGATGATCCTAATGATGTGAACTATGGGCAAATGACAGACTACCTCAGAGAAAAAGGAGTGCCACTTCTTTTACAAGAGAATTTGAAAGAGGAAACTTTAGATGATGCGATTGTTTTGAGATTGTTACCAAGCACTCATCCGTATATTCCTAATTTACATGGAATATTACAGTATAAGACCTCTATGAATGCCATAAGGCTAATCATGAGGAAATTTGTACTAGAAGAAAACTCCAGGTTGAAAGTGTTGTCTTCAAGAAGGATTAGAGGTGATGATGACCAGATCAAATATCAATGCAATATTTCACCATACCTAACAAATCATGATAAATTATTAATTAGATGGCAAAGCTGTCTTCCACAAACTGCAGGTACAGTTGAACCAGATGAGGAAGACATGAACAAAACGATACCATTTTCCAGCAATGATGTACTTAGAACCCAAGCTAGTTCTGGAGAGTCACCTATATTAGATTACATTTTACAAAAACCTGCTAAGACAATTAGTACACTGGCTCCTAACGTTCTGTCTAAACATATTACCTTAGGGAATCGTATTAGTGCAATGAATAATGACGATTCTCTAGATAATGAATACACACGTATAGTCAATGGCACATTTGTTTTTGAATTCAACGAGGATAACAGTAAGATACTAGTTCATACGATCGAAAATGTGGAGCTAATTGATTATGAACGGAAAATCAATGTACCAAAAAATGCATTTGCTTGTTAAACGCTAACAAAGTAACAAAAGGGACTTCTCATATATCTTGCGATAAAGTTGTTGTAACACTGTATAACTCTTTCCTCTCGGAAGTATGACGAGAAGCATATGCAAATGTGCTGTAAATAGAAATTCAAGATATTTAAAATTTGTAAATTTTTCAAAATAAGTTAAAAGTTAAATTTCAATTTCTTTTGTTCTACAAAGTATACAAAAATTTAGAACGAGTAAAATTAATAAAAAAATGGAGTCTAAAATTTATAGTTATTTAACTTTATGTTCATATTAGATTATACTTAACTAGCACCAATCCGTCTGGCACTATTACAAAATAATTAATGAGATCATAATAAGAAATGATCCATAAAAAAATAATAAACAACGTATTAGTTGCAAAAAGCAGTTGAAGGCGAGTTTCCATCTCGCATTCGCTATCTGAATCAACAAAACCAGTAGTTAAATTCAAAGTAGCAGCATTCACTGAGGTCCGATTAATTATAGGAATAACTGATATTAAAACGAAAGATAAAAAAAAACTTTCTGGGTGTACAAACCCACATGATTAAAAAATCTTAGAATTAATCTAGCGCCAAGTTGAAAAAAAAAAAAAAAAGCAAATTACAGAGATCCATTATTCCGAATATACTCTGCTAGGTAAATTCCGTTACCTTTTGGCGATCATCCGAACACTATCTTCGGGGACAAAAAAAAAAATGTAAAATTAATATTAATGCCAAAGGAAAAAAATTGTTAAATGTATATTATCCAATGCTGCTTCACAGTCAGTAGTTACCGGACACACCTAGAACTTTCAAATTATTGCTCTTGATGTTTCTGACTGATGAAGCTGATTCAATGTCATTTTCTTGATGTGCAGTCCAGAATGCATTGAAATGTTTCAAAAATCTAGTTAGAGATCTCTTGCTGGGGTTTGGAGACATTAAGTTATCAACAATGATCTTGGTCATTTGCAGCATGTCATGCATGTCAGTCATATCTTGCCACAAGAAAGGGGCAACATATTTTGTAGAAGAAGACTTGAACAACTTTCTTCTTCTAGAGAGGGAAACAGAGCTAAAGAAACTTTCGTAAATGAACTTGTAAGGGTCACTGACGTAGTTGTTGAAAATGTGGCAGTTTGGGTATACCAAAGTTTCACCATTTTCTAGTCTCTTATAGACGATCTTTTCGTTTTTGATGTTTGAACATCTGAAAGGACAATGACTGAACAACAAATATAGTAGCGTGACACCCATTGACCAGTAGTCAGATCTGTAAGTGTTGTAGCTTACTTTAGATGAGAAAGTCTCTGGACCTCTGTAGTTATCTGTTCCGATGTTGTTATCATTTGATGAAGAAGCAGAGATGGCATGGCCCCAGTCAGCCAACTTGATGTCACCGTGGTAGTTTATCAGGATATTTTCCGGTTTAATATCTCTGTGGGCAATGCCCATGCTGTGTGCATACTTGATGGCGTAACTCAATTGTAAGACAACTTTTTGAAAGTTCAATTTAATGATCGAGGGAGCATTTAGGTCACCTTTCTTCTTAGACAATTCCAAGAAGTCGTAGAAGTCACCACACTCGCAGTATTCTTGGACCAAAGTGTAATTAGTCTCATCCTCGTAGAAATCCACGAAGGAGCAAATGAAGGGACAACCTTCATCCTTAGACAATAACTTGCCAACGTTGTATTCATTAGCCATACCTCTTTGAGAGAATTTTGATTTTGGAATAACTTTCAAAGCCACAAAATCATCAGTTTCGGTGTTATAACCTTTGTAAACGGTACTGAATGACCCGGATTGGATAGGGTTTAGTTTCTTGTATTTGTTAGACTTGTCAGGCATCTTCAAAGGGGATAAAATCTTAAAGAGAATCTAGATGGACCCTTGGTAAAAGGAAGAGAAAAAATGCTTTGTTGTTAATATTATAGATGATATTCTATACTCCCTTTGAGAAAAAGTAACATTCAAAGTATTTGAAATATAGATTCAATGTTACTCTATTGTGAATAATACTTCTCTTTCAATAGTCAAAAAAAAAAGTATGTTGAATATATTTTTGCAGTAGAAAAATATATGTATAAGGAGAGTAGGAAAGTCAAGTTAGTAGTTTCCTTAAGCACTTTATAATCTGTATGATATTGCAAAACTGTATTATCTTGTTTAGTTTTAATGGTTATATGTATAATGTAATAATCATTAATAAGAATAAAATTTTAAAAGATCAGAAAGGAAAAACCAGGAACATCGAATCTAACAGGGAACATTTATATAATTGATTTTTTTTTTAAACTTGAGCTATATCTGAAATCAACATCTTCAATATTGGGCAAAAAAAATCCAGTAATATGCTGATCATTAGCTTGCTACACCAGCTTTGTCTAGTTTTCCTTTGCTTTCAACTTGATTATGCAACTATGAAATCGAAAAAAAAAAGAATAAATTCCAATTGATAATTATTATTTGCTTGTAATTACCAAATAATCGTGCTTTTGGGAAGTAAGTCGATCCTTGTCTTCATGCATTAGCCAATCCAATGGTATTTGTGCGGTGATTTCACTGAGCGATATAGCTGGGCCCGATCTTAAATATCGACAAAGCCTTAACCAATATATTTATAAATGCTGTGGAAGGGGGGGAGGTGAAAAAAGTAATATTTGTCTCATCCGAGACATTAAGAAACACCGGTACAGACATGATTTCAGGGTTTCCCAGATAGAATATATCCGCTTTGAAATTTGTACTTACATTTCTCAGACAAAAAGTGAGTATTTTTTCAAGGACTAATGAAAAAGGGTCTTACAATTTTGCGATTTCGGAAAATCGATCTGGGAAATTGTACCGATTTAGTGTGCAGGGAAGGAGAGAGCGAGTTTCTTTTAATCTTCATTTGCGACATTTCTTTGATTGGAGAAAGAGAAGGGGGGGGGGG
>ERZ1036435.226-NODE-226-length-41439-cov-11.325029_pt1 | contig 41439 bp, 24 predicted proteins | sample MGYA00514223_ERZ1036435 | MGnify/ENA primary metagenome ERZ1036435 (study PRJEB33795, sample SAMN09464927) | human gut metagenome | host: Homo sapiens | place: USA: Stanford, California | collected 2016-08 | study: EMG produced TPA metagenomics assembly of the... | reverse complement strand
CCACTTACCCCTTCCCACTATTAAGACTACCTTCAGTATATTATGTATGTACACCGGCTATGTGTGGGTTACATGTTTGCGATGGCCGTAACCTAGTCAGCATACGCTTACAAGTTTTCTATACACCGAAAATGTAAATTGGCTCTGCGCAATTTACCCTTTATTAAAGGTGAATGGGTAAAACACACCCCATAGTAGTGTGCTTAATATGTGCAATATGTCCCTAATCTAATACTCATCATCGAAATTTACACTTTTAAGGCAATGTTACTACGGTAGCATGACTTATTAAGGGACCAAGATTTCAAATACAGGAAATCTAGACACTGGGCATTGGAAGCCTTCCCCCCCAGTATTTCTATTGTTATCAGCTACAGAATTTATACACAGGCAATCATGCAGCACTGCCTTGTCTACCTTCTAACCCACTCATCTCATCTGTTGAAGTGTTATGTACAGCCCTAATACTGCGGCTCATAAGAAAAGAGTCACTCCTTGGCAATTGCTCCATAGCAATACCGACGGGCTTAGCCACCTAAGATAGCTGCGCACAAGATTATCTTCGGAGTCTCGCAATTTAAACTTCCTTCTCTCTCAAACAACTATTTATAGACTTTGGCCCCTACACGCTTTTATGTGGAAGACGGGATAATGGACCCGCTCCGACCACTCCCCCCCCCCTCACACATTCCCTGCTTTCCTTGCAGTCACCCCTGCGGCACAGATCTCTCAGAAATGAGATTCATTACGCTGCAATGACGTATTCTCTACCCTTAATTTATTAGGGCTCAGAAATAAATTAGGGATACCATGGGGGGAATGTGGGGTCCGACCCTTATTTTCGGGTACAATGATATCATGTGACTGGTATTTTTCGAACTGTGTTAGACTCGTAGAACTGCAAATTGGGAATGAGTTAGCATTACTCAGTTGCACATTACCAAAATAAGAGAGTTGATACACATAGGGACAGGATTTTATACTGTGACCTTCCCTGTTTTAACAATTTTAGAAAAGTGTAAATGAGAAAAGGAGTAATTTTTTTTTCTTATGTACTTTTTTAATATGTATTTGAGATTAAAATAAAAAAAAAAGAACTAAAAAATTACTGTTCAAATAATATGGGGCCTGCCAATTTTTTTTTTTTTTGATAAATGAATAAAAAATAATTCAAACTGGTAAGTAATCATTAAAAATAAATTAAGACAAAAAAGAAAACGAACCAAGAAATGCTTCCATCAAGGAATGCATATGTTTTAAATAAAAAAAAAAAAAGAGAATTGAAAAGGGGGGACATTAAAAATATTATGATCGATCAATCTCGAACGATTATTTGTGTAAGCCATTGCCTGCAATAGCTTACAGTCTTGAGCCTTAATTTATCTAGCTCGGTGTTATCATAACAATAGAACAGAGACAACAAATGGTAGCAACACTTGGAATTGTCCAACATTAATCTTCTCTACACCACCATGGAAGGTAGTAGCCAGTTGAGAAGGTGCTAATACTGTAGGTTGAGAACCACCTGTTGTAGTTCTGGCCTGAGCTGCAACACTATGTGGTTGAGGGCTTGCTTGACCTGACCCAGCTCCCGTACCACCAGAGCCCGCGCCACCAGCTCCTGCTCCTGATCCTGATCCAGATGCGCCAGCTCCTGATCCAGATGCGCCAGCTCCTGATCCTGAACTACCAGCTCCTGATCCGCCAGCTCCTGATCCGCCAGCTCCTGATCCACCGGAACCTGATCCTGCACTACCAGCTCCTGATCCGCCAGCTCCTGATCCACCGGAACCTGATCCTGCACTACCAGCTCCTGATCCGCCAGCTCCTGATCCAGCTCCTGATCCTGTACCACTAGTCCCTGCACCACCAGCACCTGATCCTGATCCTGCACCTGACCCTGATCCTGATCCTGCACTACCGGCTCCTGATCCGCCAGCACCTACTTGTCCTGCACCTGCTTGGCCTGATCCTGCTTGGCCTGCACCTGCTTGGCCTGCACCTGCTTGGCCTGCACCTGCTTGGCCTGCACCTGCTTGGCCTGATCCTTGTTGGCCTGCACCTGCTTGGCCTGCACCTGCTTGGCCTGATCCTTGTTGGCCACTTCCTGTTCCAGACTGGTTACCACCTGCACTTCCTGATCCATCTCCTGCTCCAGGAGTTGGCTGTTCTGAACCTCCTCCAGAGCCAGCTCCGGGTTGTCCAGCAGCACCAGGTTGTCCAGCAGCTCCGGGTTGTCCATCAGCACCAGGTTGTCCAGCAGCACCAGGTTGTCCAGCAGCTCCGGGTTGTCCAGCAGCACCAGGTTGTCCAGCGGCGCCAGGTTGTCCAGCAGCTCCGGGTTGTCCATCAGCTCCAGGTTGTCCATTATCGCCTCCGTTACCACCACCTGCAGATGATGTGGGAACAACCGCACTAGATGATGGTGCGGGCGGTGTACCACTGCTAACACATGTTGGGCAGAATGATGAGGGCGCTGCAGAAGAGCTTGGGGTAGAGATTGTTGATGGTGATACTGAAGATGGAGGGACAGATGGAGATGATGGTGATACAGAAGATGGAGGGACAGATGGAGATGATGGTAAAGTTGAAGAGGTATCAAAAACGGAGGCTGAGACAACCGAAGATGATGGAATTGGAGGTGTTGATGGCTCGACTGAAGATGATGGAACTGCAGGTGATGATGGTTCGACTGAAGATGATGGTACCACTGAAGATGATGGTTCAACCGAAGATGATGGAATTGGAGGTGTTGATGGTTCGACTGAAGACGAAGGTACTACCGAAGACGAAGGTAATACTGAAGATGATGGTTCGACTGAAGACGAAGGTACTACCGAAGACGAAGGTAATACTGAAGATGATGGTTCAACCGAAGATGATGGTACTACTGAAGACGAAGGTTCAACCGAAGATGATGGTTCAACCGAAGAGGAGGGTACTACCGAAGATGATGGTTCAATCGAAGATGATGGTTCAATCGAAGACGATGGTTCAACGGAAGACGAAGGTACTATCGAAGATGAAGGTATGATCGATGAGGAGGCGGCGGCACATGTAGTGTCAGAAGGTGCAACACCTAGGTAGACAACACTGTACGCGTCAACATCGACACCACCTACTTGAATTGTGATTTGTGCACCTAAGAAGAGTGCGGGATCGAAGCCACATCCGATATCATACAAAAACACACCTAAACTTGTTGTGACTGTTAGAATACCAGTTGTCGGATCATACACGAAACTACCATCAACTCCAAGTGATATAATTGCTGCTGCATCTAAAAGACCTGTTACAACTATTGCATTTGCCTGTGCATTAACAAATGCTGCTGCGGTGTTTGGGTGAAGAGCAATTGAGTTACCGGTGAATGTTTGGGAGCTGATGACCAATGTTCCTTGTTCGATGTCAATCACACCTCCATCGCCAATTATATTTCCCAGTAAATTATATCTTGGTGCTGCATTTAAATGAATAGTACCTGTGTTATCAATAGTGTTACCGACACTGCCAATCTGAAGGATATTACCCAGCAAATTTGGATCTGTACCTCCAGCTCCGCCTCCTATATAGCTAATGGTGCCAGAATTAACAAATACTCCAGCATCGATTACTAGTAGAGATGTCGCATCTGAGACTGTACGTGCTAAATCCAGCGTTATTGTGCCAGTGTTGGTAAGGGATGAGGGAATTATGTTTATTGATTGCGATCCTCCTAGACCCAAAAGATTGCCGTTAGATATAGTCATTGAACCGCTATTGGTTACAGATGAAGTGCTTGGGATGCTGAAAGAAAAAGGCAATAAGATATCCAGCAAAGCTGTTGCGGATAGGGAACCACCTCCATCAATAGTTAGAAGGTCATTGAAAGCATATGAATTACCTAATGTCAACGACAACGCACCTGTGGAAAATATATGAACTGGTTCAGTAAAAAGCTGGATACCAGTCAGAGATAAAATTGAATTAACATCCAGTGCAGATACCAGGCAAAAGCCGAGCATCAGCACGATAAACACTTTCATATTAGTCATAATTGAGTGTGTCTTTAATTGATTGATATTGTTGTATGATATAAAGAATTAATTACTATTAAGAATAAACGAAAGTATACTTGAGTCATGAAGGAAAGAAAGCATTTAACGGTGCCTTTTTATATAGCTCAATGAATGAATCTTTAGGTATATATTTTGGGATATATGAAAATGTTATTTCTTGTGGACACTCAATTGGAGATTGGTTGGAGAAGATGTTGCATTATAGACCTCTTTCCTTTTAAAAATTAACCCACTCACTCATTATTTGAACTTAGCTATCGCCTCTTTTTTGTAACTATGTATTGAGAATTGATCTAATCTATAATGCGAGTAATTATATTTAGTATGGCAGTATTCATTCAACAAAATCGATGAAGAACTGTAGATAGCGTTCGCCTGATTATTGTGCAAGTTATCTTCCTATAGTTAGAATCAACTCATTTATTTTGCTAGATGATAGTGGGGAATGTAATTTAAAAAGATGGTATTAATTGAAATTACTGTATTTTTTCTTTCATTATTTTATTACTGCTATCAAGCAACTTGTGTGCTCCTACAGATTGGAGGATAAAGCTGTATAGTTTGACATATTACATCAATAGTAATTAATTGAATTTAAAGAAAAGAGTCTTCTTTTATTTATTTTGTGGGGCAAATATGGTTATTCCCCCGCCAGCTGGATAATTACTACCACAGGTTCATTCTGGAAGTTCATGCAGGTTTACTTCTGTTATTGCAAAGCGATTTAAGCACAGTTTTGTACATCAAATTAAATTATGCCAAGAAAACTGCAAGATGACAGGAAATCAGTACATGAAGCAGAGGTGCTGCGCACACAATATAAGCCCTGGTTATGTTATATTCCATACTCTTTTTTAACATCGGATTATATCGGATAATTGAGAACTGCCAAGCATAATGCTACAACAAACTTATGAGAAGCTGGCATGTGGAAAGTGGAAAGAGACACTCCACTTTGGGAAACCTGACCACAGAGTTTCCAAAGATTGAAAGTTAAAGTTTCAGATTGCCTGTGCAGATTGCTATTGACTATTAAGCTTTCTAATTAAATATGTCACCTATTGCAGTTTTTTCTTCTGAAATTAAATTATGAAAAAGTCCGATTTTCTTTGCATCTCACATGCATTACAGACGTGAGAGAAATGTTCTAGACCATAATGATTAACAGCTTTGTTTGTCCAACTCTTTGGTTGCATTTTCTCCAATAACCTGTTCCATCATAGAAATTTCATTTGACTGCGAAGCTTGTGAGTTGATAGGTTGGCATAGACAAAGCATGAAATGCAAAGTTTGATCTCCAAAAACTCTAACTAGCTGGTTTAACTACGATCTAATTGTGGGGTCTGCTTAAGAAAAAGTTTGTATACATTGATTACACCTCACTTTCTTGATTTTTGATTGATTATTAGAAGTTGAGTAACATACTTGTTACCACTACAGTTTCATGCTGTGTAATACTATATAGAAGAAAAGAGACAGAATGAATCACTGGTGAATCACACTTTCTGTTAAGCCGGATTCTCTAAGAAATAACAAGAAAACCATTTGTTCAAGATATTGGTAGCCAGAGTAAGGTGAAGGAAGTAAACAGATAAATCTTTACTGTAAACAGTTGACAATGATAAACACATGAAGATACTCTTTGCATGAAGACCTTAAGCACATTCTACAAATTTTCTACTAATCTACAGAAAGTTTCCTGTTTTATTATGTTTTCTGCTGATTTTCCATATTTTTGTTGGTTAAGTTGATTGAAATTGGTTGTATTAGTTTAATTAATAAGTATAATGCAGCTGTTGTAATAGTATAGCTTCCCTTATTTTCTCCTATATATAGTATGTATTTGGGGGCCAATCTTTACTACGCAAATTATTTGAGGATTCGCACAATTGTGGTGGAATAGTGACTACTTTCCGAATCCATATGTCACAGTATATGCTCAACTCCGATATTTTTCTCCAGTAATACGCCTTCTTGTAGAAAAGATAAGCAAGCCTAAAACAAGTTGGAGCTAGATTTGGGATAATATGAACACTATACAGACATTTTATTTTCTTGTAGAATAGTAAAAACATAGAAAGAAACACGTATCTTGTATACAAGGATATATCATTTGAGTCGGTTACTTTTGCTGTAAAATGCAAAGTCAACTGTAACCCAGTGTATTCTTCGGTAGTACTGATCAGTTTTTTTGTTTGATTAGCCATAAATCCATTGTCATTGACCCAATTAGTGAAACTTTTAATTAACCCTATCAGGTAATACCCGGTGTATTGGATATCGCTAACTTGCAATTTAAGAGCCCTGCGCCAACTTCTAGCTTATTACTATTATAAAGCACATTGCCTACTACGTCAAAGTATGTAAGACTTGGCTGAGAAAAACATAACACGCTAACATGCGTATAAAAGCCGTTTTTATTGAATTACGGAAACTCATTTAACTGTATTTCCAAAAAGGGTTAGATATATGTATTCTATCAAATGCAAATGCTATTGGAGGCACAGATACTTCTGTAGCTAGATTGCAACAGATTATTAATGTCTTTCAAGCAACAAGTAGCCATCCATCTAAGATGAGACTGCAGTCCACTAATACAATGCACTGCGAGCTATGCAGTTAAGATTTGTGTCAACAATATCGGAGATTGTAGGCTCATCGCCGACTTGACGTGATACAAACCCTAAAACAAGACTAATAAAAACCCTAAGACGATTATTGAAATGACTTGTTAGAAGGAACCCATTAGATCACTATACTGTAATATTGATATTTGTAGTTGAGACAAAAGGTATAACGAACTATTTGAAATGCGGGGGAAGAAAGTGTTCAGGCATATGATAGGAAGTAAGATGTGGGTGCTTAATGCAGTTCATATAATAATTGGTTGCCTTTCTCCATAAGCTTATTACATCGTCAATCACCGCGTGTGTAAGATGAAAAAGTTGATATCACTTGTTCAAAGGTGACGTACATCTACTGTAATTGGTATGGTATTTATTTGATGCCCTTTTTTTTCTTTTTTCTTTTTCCAGAAGAATTTATGCAATATTTCAAGATGTAATTGATTATTTTTCTAATGTTAAGACAACTCATTTGTGGGTTATTTTGTGGGTTGGTTCCTATCTTCTGCGGGTTGCATCAAATATTCTACAATAAAAGTAGTTTTTGTTAGTAGATTTGAGTTATAGCACGAAACCCTCTTCACTTGTGTACGAATATTGTTGTCTGGTGAACTTCAGATGGATGTTTTATGAACTGAGGCAGGCACTTCATCTTGCTATCTTTATCTAATAATAACAGATTTTTATTGAGATTCATGTCTTTCTTACTACATCTAGATTTAACCCGCACAACCAATATAGCTATAAACATTAATATTATTGTAGTTTAAAAAACGAAAAAAGGTGTGCAACCATAGAGCCATTTCAATGCAACCTTTTTGCGTTGGTCTTCTATGGTAAAATGCGCCTGTTAATGGAAATTTCCTGTAACTTTCCAGCAAAAAAAAAGAAATAAGCCCTGTAGGGGGCTCGAACCCCTAACCTTATGATTAAGAGTCATACGCGCTACCGATTGCGCCAACAAGGCTTGTTAATTGCGTTGATATTCTAAAATTTTCGTGTCACCATACATGAATGAAAGCATTCTGGTGATCCCACGTATACTGTTATTATTTTCCCAATGTATAACATAAAGCTAAAATACTATGTACATTTATATCATCAAAATTGTTAGTTTGTAATTTAGGTGTACTACTCTTGCCATATAAACACTTAAGATTTCTTGTGAGCCTATAATAAACGAGATATCAACTGTCTATGAAATGATAAGGCGTGAAGCTACCACTTTGACTCTCTCACAAACTGATATTAATGATCTCGTTGATGAGCTAGAAGAGCGCAAGCTGCAAAGAATAATAAATAAACAGAGGGACAGAGTACTTCGAACATCAACGAAGTTAGAGAGTGGATCTGAAGATACCCGGTTGGCGAGCCGAGATAACAACGATGATGGCATAGCATTGCAGTATAATAACGGTGATGAGTCTCTAGAGGATGCTGTACCCATTGACTCTTTCATAAATGCAAGTCCACTAGACAATAAGACTATGCATCGCACAGTAAACTTTGACCAGGGACTCAATGTGTCGTTAGGAAGTTTTGCTCAAAACACCACTTCTAACTCTAACTGGCAAGGTAACAGTCAGAGCGGGACCTCTGAAACTGAAGCTGGTTCAACACAGTCAAATCCATTTTATCGAGGGTGAATTTAGTATCGAAGACGAGCAATAACCCTAACTGTTAGACGAGCTTTCTAGATCATCAAAATAGTATGGTCTTAATTGAAATAATTTGCTAGACTTTAAGCCAAATGGAATAATTGCATTATATACTACATTACCATAACATTGTATTTATATAGAATTACAACGACCAAATTTTGAATCTCTTTGGTTCAGTTAGCTTTGGGTCATCAAGATGCTGCGCTACTTCTTTTGCTAATTGCTGATTATCATTCTTTTCTTCTTCTTCTTCTTTGTCTACCAGGTCCATGTTAGAATCCATTTGCTCTGATGCTATCACAAGTTTCTTTGTGACATTTAAATCTGAGAGCTTTTGATTAATTTCACTCACTTGTTTACTCAAATTATTTTTCTGTTGAGATATTTTACTTACTTCATTCTCATATTTGGCAGTTTCTTCTGTTAGAGCCTTATCCAGGCTATCTAATTTAGACATTTTTATTTTAAGCTTTTTAGCACTCAATGTTATAAGTTCCTGTGCAATGATACGCATTTGGTATTGTGACTTCAACTGACAGTTGTGGGCAGCAGTAGGAAGCTTGCTATTCAATATGTCCTCATTTCCATTAGTGATTAATGCATTAATAAAATTCTCCATCACTTCAATGATGGTATCTGATGTAGTTTGGTTTGCAGAGCTCTTATACTTGTCTAATAGTTTTGAAACGTCATCATCTTCCAATGGAAGTGACATGTATTTATCAACACAGTCCGCAATTAGTTTGTTCCCGCCTACATGTTTAGCAATGTGCTTCCAATCAGACCCAAACATTTCTAGACCTTCCAGTAATGAAACGACTTCCTGATCTGTCCATATCTTTCTTTGAGGGAAAGCATTTTCATCTGCTAATTTTATAAAGTCTGAGGATTGAAATTTCTCGCCAAATTGCTCTTTAGAGAAGCACTTATGGCACAAGCTCGAATGTTTATTGCGCAAATTGAAATACTTAACTGTCATCTTATCGTTTCCACATATGTGGCAGACAAATACCTTTTGCATATCTTTTGACTCTAATTTCTTTTCTTTCAGGGCATTGAAATTTTTAGATGCATCATAGACATTTTGCCTTAGAGAGACGTTAGTTGGGTATGAGTTCTCTTCCTCATTTATTGTTTGGTCATCTTCATCTGATTCCTTGGTAGTTGCATCATTCAATATTAGTACCTCGACCCTTTCCTCATCTTCATGTACTAGTTTCTTCTTCTGTGCCTCTATTTTGAGCTTCTTGTTAGCAATAATTTTCTTTTCCGGTAAAAATGGTTTCAAACCTTGTGGAGTATCTAAAGTAATTTGGAAATGCCCTGTGAAACTAGGACCTATTAAGGTCGGTTTTGATCTAGGGTCTACCTGGTAATTAATTAGTCCCCATTTCTCGAGAAATTCATGAATCCTTACGATAGAAGCGACATCCATAGCGATGTTCCTTCTTACCGCGGTAATTGTTAGGTATTCTGTAGGAGATAATCTGAATGTGTTTATTATAAAATTTCTAGTGTCCTTGTATGCTTTTTCTGACTTAAATCTGGAGGAGCCATCGAAGAAATCTGGAAGCGACCGCTTCTCGATTTCATGCACAGAATACATGTCAAACCACTTGGCAAAAGGAGGTATGGTCACTTCATTAGTCTGTTTGATCAAGAACTTCAATGTCTTGTCTTCCATGCTAGATGTATCATCATCACCGTTCGATTTATCGGTCACCTCTTCAACTTTGGCTACATTCTCGGAGTCAATCTCCATCTCGTTCTTCACTGTTTCGCTCATTATGTACAAATTTTGTCCTTTCTAAACTATATTTGAAGTTCAGTTCGAATGTTATGTGCTCGATGCACGCGTTACGTTCTAGTTTACCAAATCGAACCGTCCTTTTGACCCAATTGTTATCCTCGGAACAACAATTAGAAGAAAAAATACAAATTCCTTATTACAGATGTTTTGGCCACAAATATAGCAGTATATTTCCACACACCCAATGAATACTAAAACCGCTGTAATTGGCGCCAAATATAAATATATCGTGCTTTTCACTACGCAAGCCTTTATTATTGTCAGCTTATTATTCTTTTTTTTTTTTCAAATTTCACCAAGTCTGTCTTTTGGTGGTTCAATGGGGTCTTACACTTTTACAAATGAAGCACAAGTTATCCGTCGAATATTATATTAAGTCATGTGATCTTAATATAATGTACTTATATACGTATATCACGTTTATCGTATATTTTGATTATTGGTTTACGCGTGTTGATTTATATTTTCACACGTAAGAGGTATCTCGTGTATATTTCGTGTGAAAATATACTTTTGACGCGTTACCAATATCTCATGATTTTCAACCAGATTGCGCTCATCCAGCCGCGCCGCCTGCATACGGGCATACTTATAGGTTAGATCTGACTTCTTATATAGTAATTGGCGGTAATTTAAGTAGATGGCGGCTAAGTGAATAACTTCATATGTGTTAGCTCCAAAAAAGAATAAAAAATTAAAAGGAAGATAAGGAAATCTAGGCCCTGTTGATTTTTTCCATTGATCTCTTTTTTTTTTTCGTTGCTATTGAATAATTTTGGGCTGGGAACCTTATTGATAGAGGTAAAGGTATTCTTGTGATTAGTTGAAAAGCCGACTATACGGAATATGAATACAAGGAAGAGGTTTTTGAGGAGTGCCAGGAAGGCCGCTGCGGTTACTGTCAACTATGCGGAACCTGACGATAATGATCTGAGTGCTAATACTTTTGCGAGTGATGATGAGAATGCTGACGTCAGTGTAGACGCTGAGGATACGCCGCCTGTGTGGCTGCGAGATGATGTACGTCCGAATGAGGACGTTCAGCTCGACTCAGACGACGAAAACGGTGGTGATAAAGACGATGATAGGGATCTTGACGATCTTTTACTGAAGGAAAAGGAAAAACACAGGCTGGAAGCACAGACTAAAGAGGAAGATAGTGATGACGAAGTAAATGAGTTGGATAAAGCCAGTGTCACATCCAAATTAAAGAAACTAGATGAGTTCGTAAAGCAAAGTCAGGTTTACTCAAGTATCATCGCTGATACACTGTTGAAGAGGACTTTAGAGAGAACAGAGGAATCTGATGCGTCAAATAATGACCCTGTGAAAGAACCTCCTGCGAAAAAGGCTAAAAAATCAAAATCTATACTAGATTTTTTTACTAGAAGACAAAATACAGATGACAATAGGGTTGAGGAAATGGCTGTTGATGTTAAGAAGGAAACGGAGGAAGAGCGTATAGCCAAAGAGCAACCATCTTACTTGAAGAATTGTGTCCTAAAGCCTTACCAAATGGAAGGGCTGAATTGGTTAATTACACTTTATGAAAATGGGCTGAACGGTATCCTAGCCGATGAGATGGGTTTGGGTAAGACTATTCAGAGTATCGCTTTATTGTCTTTCATTTATGAAATGGACACAAAAGGCCCCTTCTTAATTGCTGCACCATTAAGCACCGTCGATAATTGGATGAACGAATTCGCAAAATTCGCTCCAGAAATTCCGATTCTTAAATATTATAGTCAAAATGGACAAGATGCAAGACAGAAATTGTTGAAAAAATTCTTCAAAAATAATAATAGGGAAGGTGTTATTGTTACCTCATATGAGATGATAATTAGGGATGCAAATATAATAATGGGTGAACAATGGAAGTTTCTAATTGTAGATGAAGGTCATCGTTTGAAGAATATTAACTGTCGTTTGATACAGGAATTGAAGCGAATCAATACTTCTAACAGACTTTTACTAACAGGTACGCCCTTACAGAATAACTTGTCAGAGTTGTGGTCTCTATTGAACTTTATTCTGCCTGACATTTTTGCTGATTTTGAAATATTCAATAAATGGTTTGATTTCAAAGATCTTGATTTGCAAAGTAATTCTGCTAAATTAAATAAGTTGATTAACGATGAACTAGAAAAAAATTTGATATCCAACCTGCATACAATCTTAAAACCATTTTTGTTAAGAAGATTGAAAAGTGTGGTCTTAAAGGACGTTCTTCCGCCAAAGAGAGAGTACATAGTCAACTGCCCTTTATCACCAATCCAAACAAAGTTTTACAGAATGGCTTTATCTGGAAAGCTTAAGGTGACTGTTTTCAAAGAGCTCGTCAAAGCATTTTTCACTCTGAATCAAGAGTACATAGGGACTGTTTCAAATAAATCCATTCGAGACTTCATTGATTATAAATTAAGTGAAGAGCCAGACGAAGACAAAGTAACCGCCGTTATCAAGCAAATGGATGACATATATATGGAACACCTAAACACGTTTACCAAGAATCAGAGACTACAAAATATGATGATGCAGCTACGTCAAGTTGTAGACTCTACTCTACTATTTTTCTTCCCATACATGGAACCTGAGGACATAACATTGGATTATCTGCTTGCATCATCTGGAAAACTACAAATGTTGCAGAAATTGGCAATACCTCTAATAAAAAAAGGTCACAAAATATTGATATTCTCTCAGTTTGTTGGTATGTTAGATTTATTGGAGGATTGGTCTGAACTAAACTCCTTCAATTCATTGAGAATTGATGGTGGTGTTGATAACGAATCAAGGAAAGAATATATCGATGAATTTAACAAAAAAGGTGACGACCATCAAATTTTCTTGCTTTCGACAAGAGCAGCTGGTCTTGGTATTAACCTTGTAGCTGCAGATACTGTGATTATTTTTGATAGTGATTGGAACCCTCAGGTTGATCTCCAAGCAATGGATAGATGTCACAGAATTGGCCAGACAAAACCAGTAATAGTATACAGATTTTGCTGTGACAATACTATTGAGCACGTCATACTAACCAGAGCTGTTAATAAGAGAAAGTTAGAACGAATGGTTATTCAAATGGGTAAGTTCAGTAATTTGAAGAAGTTAGCCTTGAATGAGAGATCTTTCCTCCAACAAAGCACTGGTATGAATCCAAACAAGACCAGCAATAAAGAACTTGTACAGGAACTATCACAGCTTCTAATGAGTAAAGAATCAAGTATTGGATTCGAGACGTCTAAAAAACCCAAACAAGATGATATACTCACTGAAGCTGAATTAAAGGAGTTATCAGATAGATCGCTCAAATTTTACTCACCAGATAGAGAAGTCGAGTTCCCTCATGTAAGGCTATTTGAGACAACATCTGGATTTTAAATATTCTTTTGCGCGTTCCGTCGCGACATATTCACTCACAGAAACGTACTCTGTTAGCGTTTGGCATATTCGTAGATTAATTAGAAACTCTTTATTTATATACATTTCTAATAATAGACACTTGGCATTTTCTATATGATTAATTCGTTAATAGAGCAAACTCTGTAGTCATTAATTTTTAGCTAGCTATAGATGGAGTGGTTTACCATGGTAAACCAGTGTAGTACTCCTTTTGGTTATACATCCAGATCAGAGAAGTCGAAGCAACGATTAATGGACCCATAAAACCCTTGCCCAGTTTACAAGTACGGAAAATCAACAATTCACTACCGAAATGGAACAAAGCAATGATGTAGGAGATAAAGGTCAATTGGTAAATGTGGGGTTCAGTGATGTACAATGCACCATAGAATCTGATAACACAAGAGACAAAGGTCCAAGTACCGAAAGTTCTAGCACTCAGAGATGTTGTCTCAGAAGGTTTGTTTTCGTAGACTCTACGAGTTAGTTCAAGACCAGAAATGTATGTTTGAACAGAGTTAAATACCGACACAATGGAAATAAATAATAACCATTTTGGCAAGTAGCCAGGAGCCATGTTGGTGACAGCACTATGTACACCACCGGTCAATTGTTGTAAACTTAGCATATTTTTTTGAATTGTATAACCTTACTGATATTTAACCACTTCTGTTAAATTAAGTCAATGGAGGTATTAGAAATGCTAACGAAAATTTGCAATTGTCCTCTATTTATACCAATTGCCATTGTTTCTGAAAACATTTCGCATTGCTGGTCCCCCTAAAAAACTTTTGAATCAGCTGATAAATTTTTCGGCTTCATCGTTTAATTTGTTACCAAAGAGAATTGTTGTTTCTAAGGAAATTTGACAGTTTGTTCATATAGCTCACTGTTGAACTAGAGCCACTTGATCTTTCTGTACTTTATAAGTAGTTCTCGTTTCCGTGCAGCTAATAGACCAGCTAGAATTTGTTTTCGTTTTTGTTGCATTATCGCTACAGTTGACTGTGACATGCTTTCCTGATCAGTTTTCTTATTAAATCTCAACTTTTTATATAAACACAATAAAAACATGACTGTCTTATCCACGCACTTTAGGAACAGTTTGTAAGAATGGTTGTATTTTCCGAAGTTCGTCTTATATAGAGCAGCATAGATCCTCTTATCCTTACATTCTCGAGTTTCAGAGCTAATTCTGGCATATGCAGTTTTGCTTTTGGTATTATGACATTTCAAAAGACTGACAAAGCTTTCTAGCAAAGTAACCAGGTTTATCATTAGAGCCTCCACATTTGTATTAGTTATAGAAACTGTTGTTCTAGTGGTTATCATTGTGTTGATGATTGTGGATACAGTTTGGATGAATGATTTCTGTAGTGAAGTGACACAAACATTTAAAAAAAGCATATTGTTCTGTACTCTAATAATTAGACTCTTGTTCAAATAGCCTGGACAATTGGTAATTAATGCAGTTAGTTCTTGCTTAATGAACTTGAAAATGAGTCCATCAATCAAATGCCTTTTGATCGGATTCGGAATACCTTTATTTGTAACGTGATAATTGGTAGCAAGTCCAAAATAACTTATAATAATCAGTTCATAACATCTAAACGATATGGTAGCTGCTTCCGTAGTGATAGTTGGCCTAGTGCATGGCTGTTGATTCAAATAAAACAATAAAAACCGGTAATTACCGTAGTAATGGAGTAATAATCGCTGGTGTGTACAATCTTCCAATAGGTGAATAAGTAGAGTTCGGTTGTTCAAAAGTATGTCACAGCAATAAAGATTGTCCTCCCAGTTTTTCCTTCTTGCCCACATAAGGTTGAATATATTAATCAACTCCTCTTGCTTGTCTTTTTTCGATAATTCGCTTGGTAGATGGCGCCTAAGATCACAGTACTGAAGCTCATCTTCATTAAACGAAGATATATCAGTTAGAAGGGGAATGTACACTCTATTTTGCTTACTAATTGTTCTGAGTTTGTATTTTACCAAAGCTATGCATATGACCCAGTCGGCTTCAGAGAGATTCATGTCCAATTCAGTAAAGAACTTGAGAGCAAAATGAGACTGTTTCTTAGTAGTATATTGTATAAAGTATTGAAAGTTAAAGGTAATGCTTTTTATGTCCTTAATTACAGTTTAGTATAGACTTCAAATACGTAGTGAGTTGTAATTTTGTTTTGCCGCTGCAGTCCAAAAACAGATTCCCAACGACTACCTTTACTGACCAAAATATTAAATTCAGAGAATTCACATAAATAATCGTGATAATTACTAAATCAGATAAGATTTACTATGAATTTATATATAATAGACACATTTTATATTGTTACTTAATCAATTAGAATATTGAATTAGTAAATGCATGGAATAATTGATTTCGAAGAGTTAAGATCCTATGAAAAAAGAACCAATAACAATTCCTGGAATGTATACTGTGAAGGTCCAGCCTTCCTAATGAATGTATGAGATCAGCAGATAATTAGTTATCATTATTGTTTCAAACTCCTGAAGAACCAAACTTAGCGGCCCATTCTTCATATTTTTCCAAACCTTCTTGAGAGACAGAAGGCTTTATGTACTCCAAACTGTTTTTGAAATCTTTCACCTCCAAAGGTCTGATACTCTCCCTTGTAGTTTCTAACAGCTTGTCACCAAGTTCACGAAGTGGTCCCATCGCAGCGTCTTTAGCCAATGAAGTAATATCACTACCAGAATAACCCTCAGTGAGATTTAATAGCTCAGCAAAAGCAGCGTCATCTAGATTATGTTTTTGATGAGATAAAAGCTTTTTCAATTGTACCATTCTGGTTTCTGGTTCGGGAAGGGGAATGTATTGTCTTCTAACAAATCTTCTTCTTGCTGCTTCATCAATACTCCAAGGAAGATTCGTTGCTGCAAGGACCAATACACGCCCATCATCTCCGTCTTCTCGATTGTTTCCAGCAGCAGCACTACTTAGCGAAGACCACTGAATTAAAAACTCGTTTTTTATTCTTCTGCTAGATTCATTTTCACCATCAGAATTTCTGCTACCCATGATAGAATCGATTTCATCAACAAATATAATTGATGGTGATAACTTCTTTGCAATGGCAAACAGAGCTCTAACCAATTTTTCACTCTCACCTAAATATTTGGATGTTAAACTCGAAGCACTAATGGAAAAAAAAGTAGAATGAGACTCCGTTGCAACTGCTCTTGCCAACATGGTTTTACCTGTACCTGGCGGACCAAAAAGCAGCATACCTCGGACTGGTTCACGTAATCCCAAAAATAAATCAGGTCTCAAGAAGGGGTAAACAACAGCTTCTTTTAATGAAAACTTTGCATTCTCTAAACCAGCAATGTCTTCCCAATGCACTTCATCCCCGTGTACAACAATTTCTGAAAAAATCTGCTTTGCAGCTGTTCTATCAACACCAGGCAGACTATTTATGATTTCATCTTCCAAAGCTTCCTTTAATTTTGCTTCATCAGCCTCCTCATCTGGTGCTTGTTTGATATTGGTATCAGGATCACCTTTTTTGTCCTCAAGGGCATCCACTTTTTTGACAACTTTCTTAGCTTGTGTGGGCTTGATTGGCTTTTTCGAAGTTACCACACCTTTAGTAGGTCTTGTGCTTCCATTAATCTTCACGCTAGTAGGTTTTTGTTGTGCAGGCTTTTTTATTACCGTTTTCCGCAACACTGGTTTTACATTCTTGACTGCCTTCGATGATGTAGAAAGTTGAGTGTCTGATGTTTTCTTAATCACGGGAACAGACTTGGTAGGGTTTAAATTTGATGGCCTAGACATTGTTTTCTGGTCATTTACAGAACTTGAAAAATTAGCCTTAGTCCTATTCGGTTTAGGAATGCCAGTCGCACCTTTTTTGGCATAAACCATTTTGGCTGCAGCGGCAGCTGAAATTGGTTTAGTTGCAGGTATAACAATTTTTGCAGGAACTTCTTTTTTGGTGTTATTGCTAGATATCTTCTGAACTGGCTTACTTAATGAGGTCAATGATCCTGTCTTTCTACTCTTTTTTTCAGTTGGATTCGTTGCAGTTTTTTTCAAATTTATATCAGATAAATCCTTTCCCGTTTCATTACCCAGTAAAGTTGGTGCAGATTTGTTGATTTTGGATAATTCTGCTCTTTTTGTAGACCAAAATCTTTTATCATCCTGTATATCAAGAGGGGGAAGTGGTGGTAACGGTGGCGGCACTATCGGTACAGATATATCTTCGTCGCTCGCATTAGATTTGCAGGATGCACTTGATGTAGATATAGATGAATTTGTCTCGATCTTTTGCTCACCCATTAATTTGTCTAGTGCTTGTGATCTCGCTTGTTTCTCCTGTTCTGAGTCAACGGAAGAGTCATCATCAGTATTATCCGAGTAATCATCCGCAAAATAATCATCAACATCGAATTCGAAATCCTCATCACCATTAAAACTTGTAAAACGCTTTGAAATTCTATTTAAATCGGCTATGTTTTCACTGACAACCTTTTTAGACTTTTGAATTGCAACGGGGCTAGTAAATTTCTGGTCTTCGTCACTATTTAAGTCAATCAAATCTTCAATAGGATCGTCAAATTCATTATCCTGATAAGCAGTATCATCAAAGTCATCAAAGAAATCAGCTGTGGTACTCTTATGATCATTTAATTTAGGTTGTCCTAATGGTTTAGAAGTAGCAAAAAACACCTTAGGCTCTCTGTAGCCTGCATCTTTCAAAGAATTATTGTCACCCCCAGAGAAAGCAAGTCTATTTGCTGTCTTATTGCTCTTCTTTGGTGCAGTATAATGTACATTATCTCGCAGTGTCGTATTCATCTTTCTGCCTTTATTATCACTTGAAAACGATATAATGGAGCCAGATGTATTATGAGTTTTGAGCGGTTTAACCGGTGAATTTATCCTAGTACCTTTAGATACCTGGGAATAAGATAGATTTCCCATATTGTCTTGTTGCGAACCATACTGCTCATTTAGTTCTTTTACTCTATCTAGATGCAACATGCTCTTCTGATATAGTTCGTTTATGCCAGTTTGGAGACTAATTTCCTCTGGGGTATATCTATCTGCATGTGGATACTGTCTCTCAATCATTGTCAATTGAAACATGACATTAGTAGTCATAGCTTTCCATCCCTGGACTGCCTGTTTGTACCTCCCCTTCTCCTCTAGCTTGAGAAACAAGATACTTTCATTGGCTATTTTGGAATAAAGCTCCGAGAGATCAGTTAAAGGTTGTTGCGGCCTCCTGCCAAGACTGGCAAGTTTACCAAACAATGATTTATTTGTAGTGCCTTCCATCTAGCAACATGAATATGAAGATAAAAAATACTCTTTATTAATTATTAGGATTATAGGAATCTCTGTTTTCGAAATTCCAAATGCAAAATGATGTGGCTGTTATTCTATATGTAAAAGTGGCAACAAACAGAGTGTATATCAGATCTATTGGTAATGTCCTTGAAGTCACTGGTGTTAGTTATTTCTAGTTTTTGATCCTCCTTTGAAAAGCTCCCAAATGAAAAGAAGGAAAGAAAATTAGTGTGGGATCCAAATGCCTAATTTATTATGATTATTTGCCCAGTTTTTAAAGTGTTACTGAAGTCGTCTCTATGTGTAGATCAAGAAATATGAGACTATTTGCCATCTTTCTTGTGGAGGCCGGTAGGGAGTTTCCGCAGTGAATTCGCGATGGCCCATCAAATTTTCAGACAAAGTAAGAAAACCGGTGATTTCGCAGTAGTAGGTGTTTTCTAATATTAAAACAATATAACAATCTGGCACAAAAAATGCACATCTAATAAAGTTTATCAGAACATTAACGTTATTAATACATTAGGCTATTTACTTAGTAGCTACTATACAGAACTTTTGAGCTTGGAAGCAAACGAATCGCTGTGTAAGTGCAAAAATGTGTTGACATGTCTCAAGGTTTGGAGCCGTGTTTTTGCTTCTCACCAAGGATAAATTCTTCAAATACCTTGGCTTCTTCTGCTTCTTCTGGAGATCTCTTTGCACTTGCAAATCTTGACGCAATGAACAATAGACCCTTAGCTCTTTCACGACGTTCGCTAGATGACACTGATTTATCCGATAGGACAGTGTTACATACGTCTTTCAATTTTCTTTCCAATTCGAATTTGTTCATGGCCCACATGACACCCAAGGCCTTACCTGCCATCTCATTTTCGAACTTAGCTCTCTCATACTGATCAAGTTGATCCTCATCCACTTTACTCATCTGTTCCATGGCTTTTTGTGCTTCCATACCAGTTGATAATAAATTATAGGCCGACTTCACGGTACGTGCGTTATCCCTAGTACTTGTGAAAATCTTGGAGAAACCGAAAGTCTTCTTAGCCATTAAGTAGTTATTGGCCTTCGTCTTGTACACCCTGGCAATCAAGTAGAGTAACTCAAGACCAAAACTTTCCAATTTCAATTCTTCTACTTCCTGATCCAGTTTCCTGTTGAAGTCATCAAGGTGTCCATCTTTGACAGCCAAATTGTATTGTAATAGTTTTTCCTTCAACTTACGAGCCAACTCCTCGACTTGCTTTGCGACTTCCTCCCGTCTCTTCTTCTCCATCTCCCACAACTTCTCCCTTTGTTCTTTGGTCATCTTCCCACTCTTGTCCTTGGCATCTGTCTTCCCATCATGCTTGACCATGCCGGCTTCAGAAGTTGTAGCGGCAGCAGTAGCGTCAGTAGTGGCCTCCTCAGACATCATGTCAGTAGCCTCGTTCAGCTCCTTGAACAAAGAGAAATCACCAATCCAGTCCTTGAAACCATCACCACCAAAAATCGCGGTGAAATACTCCTCAGCGTCCTCGAAACCTTGCTGAGGCACTGCATTGTCTTTACCAAACTCATCATACTGCTTCCGCAATGCAGGATCGTTCAAAACCTGGTACGCTTCACCTACCGCCTGGAATTTAGCCTGCGCTTCAGGATCATCAGGGTGCTTATCCGGATGCGTCAACATCGCCATCTTACGGTACGCCTTCTTGATCTCAGAAGGCGTAGCCTCAGGGGATATCCCCAACACATCATAAAACTCAGTATCCTTGACCATGGCCGCTCTGGTGTTCTTTCACCTGAACTAGTAATCGAGTTTCAAATAGTTACTCTGTTCTATATATTGATTCCAGCTATTATTGGGCATCGGCTTAGCCTGCGGTGGTGTGAACAAGGCAAGATTCGCTTTTTTCCCCTTTTGGGACATGGATGTTCGTGCAGCTGTTTCTGAGGGACAAGCTCCAGAGTTAATTTTTTTTTTCAAGTTTTGATGTGTACAAAACAGCAGATTCTTTTCCCCGTCAACAAGAACTTGTTATGGTTCTATAGTGTAGTGGTTATCACTTTCGGTTTTGATCCGAACAACCCCGGTTCGAATCCGGGTAGGACCTATTATATTTTTTTTCAATTCACCATCTTTTCAAATATTGTTCTGCGTATGCTATACCTCTCTATAAACATGTGGCATATAGGTGAATACCGCTCCTTGAAGTATCTATACAACATTTTTATTTTTACTTTGATGGCAATGTATCGTTATGCAGTTGAAATGCTCTGCTTCTTTGAAATGTAGTCTCCATGTTGTTACTGAACTGTGGATCACGAGGAATACGTCATAACGATTGGGGGTGTGTGTGTGTGTGCAGATGTTGACCCGGTTCTGGATTTTTTGGTTCTTGGTGATTACTAACATGACTTATATATAATGGAGATGTAGTCCTGTGTCAAGTCATCGGGTTCCCATTTTAGACTAGCGGAACAAGACACAACACACTATGGTAGCCAGACAGCAGGTATTGCAGCTTTACAAGCAGATAATCAAGAACGCCAACCAGTTCAGTAACTACAACTTCCGGGAGTACTTCCTGAGGAAGGCCAGGACAGAGTTCAAGGCGAACAAGGCTCTGACGGACGCAGCTAAGATAGAGTCCCTATTCCAAGGCGCGCAGCGCGACCTCGGCGTGTTGAAGAGACAGTCCATTATATCACAGATGTACACCTTTGACAAGCTGGTGGTGGAGCCAGTGGAGCCAGTGGAGCCCGTGGAGCCCGTGGAGCCAAAGCAGTAATCCACTGGAAAACGTCCACAGAAAATAACAAACCCTTTTGCATACTTATATATCTGTATATAAACCTCTAATATCTCTCCAATATAATGAAATGTTAAAATGAAGCAGGCTATATGCCCTGGATCAGTGTATGTCTATTATTCAGCAACTTTCTCAGAGGATTACCGCAGGGACGCTATGACTGGTGAAAAATTTTGATAAAAATGAAAAAATTAAAAAATTTTCTAGCTCATCGCACAGCTCATCGCTAGGAAATATAGTAGTTTACCATTTATAAATTGAATCATTGATTGATCTTAAGTTTCTTTCACCCAAGTTCCCTAACTACACAAGAACAGGAAAGATATTATAATCCCAGAATGAAGAGAAAGGCTGAAGCTCAAGAGAACGGTAACAAGCAACTTGACTTGGAAGAGGACAAAGTTAAAGGTCTTTTCAACCAAAAGCTATGGACTCCAGAGTTCAGAGAAGGTTTGAAGAACCAGATTGACTCCTCAGCTCCTTATAACTGGGGTAACATCAGTGGTTTGGTTAACGATGATCTGTTGCGTGCTGTGCGTAAGGAAATTGAAACTGAAATCCACTTCACCAAGAAGGAAACTGATATTTACAAAGTCAACCAAAGTGGTGACTTAGCTAACTTGTCAGGCCTAAATTGGGATGACTTGTCCAGATTGCCAAATATGTACAAGTTGCGTCAAATTCTATACTCGGATGTCTACAGAGACTTGATCGGTTACGTTACTGGTGCTGGTAAACTATCCGGTTCCAAGATGGATATGAGTGTCAACACTTACACTAAGGGTTGTCACTTGTTGACTCACGACGATGTCATCGGTTCCAGACGTATCAGTTTCATCTTGTACTTGCCAGACCCAGACAGAAAGTGGAAGCCACAATATGGTGGTGGTTTGAGATTGTTCTCAAGTATCTTGCCAAACATCCCAGAGACCGACCCATGTGCTAAGTTCGTTCCTCAATTCAACGAGATCGCTTTCTTCAAGGTCTTGCCTGGTTTCTCTTTCCACGATGTTGAAGAAGTCAAGGTTGACAAGCACAGATTGTCCATTCAAGGTTGGTACCATTTCCCACAACCAGGTGAGCCTGGTTACACTCCAGGTCAAGAGGAAGCATGGGTTAAGAACAATACCTCCACTTTGACTCAATTGGAAACTAACGTCCTACAAGATTTTGAATATCCAAAACAAGAGAGGGATATTCTACCATACCATCAAGTCAAGCACTTCGAGAAGGTGTTATATGCCGCTGATGGTAAAAAGATTGATGAAGACGAAGTCAAGAGTGTCGTTCAAGATACTGACAGCTTGTCTGAGAAGGAATACAAGTACTTGTCTCAATACATCTCTGCAGAACACTTGACTAAGGAAGGTATCAAGAAATTACAAGAACAATTCTTGGAAAACTCTACTTTACAAATCAAGGACTTCTTGAATGAAGAAGTTTCTGAGCTACTGAAGAAGATGATCAAGACCGAGGAATTGGAAAAGGCTTGTCCATATATGGCCAAGGATGTCGAAACTCCATGGCAAACAGCTATGCCATCCCACAAGTGGAGATACATGTACATTGATGGTAAGAACCCACGTAAGCTATTGAAGGCCTCTGACATCATGGAAGCTTTGAACAACGAAGAACTACCAAACTTCGAGCTGCTAAGAGAAACCTTACCAAAGGACGGTTCTGTAGACGTTGAACTAAAATTGATTGACCTTGCTATCTTCTATAAGAGTACTATTTTCAAGAAGTATTTGGCTCTATTAACTGCTCTTTGTCCATTGAGTGAGCAAATCCTAATTAGAAGATTCAGACCTGGTAATGATTTCACCTTGGCTACCCAATGCCGTTTGAATGAGTTCCTACAAGACGTCGAAGGTATCCTACCATCTATCTTGGTAGGTAACCTATGTTTGACTCCAAGCAGTGGCTGGGAATCCGGTGAAGTTGGTGGTTATGAACTATACATGATGGATGACGAAAACACAGAAGAAGAAGAAAGAATGCACAAGGATGTTGAAGATGCCTCCGTCTACCGTACCGATGACAATGGTGATTCTGTTCTTGTGAACAACCCACCAAGCTGGAATACTTTCAACCTAGTTCTAAGAGACCAATCTGTTCTAGAATTTGTCAAGTACGTCAGTTGCGCTGCCAAGTCCAGCAGATGGGATGTTAAGATGGAATGGGATGTCAAATATGTTGGTGAAGACAACGAATAAATGCCTTAATTTCACATTTCCATTTGATGATCTTACATTTTTATTTGTTTTTATGACTATAAGCTCCAGTTTGTTACGACATGATTTATATTTTTATAGAGAGAGAAAACCTTATATATTTAGCCACAGACATTCTCGAACATAGATAGTCTTTATTTTAGAGTATAATCTCCATATTGCTAATTTATCGAATGCTACAACACATAAAGATAGTAATTAATAATGATTAAAACCTTTGTATTATATTTACATGAACCATAGATTTTATTATAGAATATACATGACATGTTTTTAGTTCCAGTTCACTCCAAAAAGTTTGTAAACCTGTGAGTCTTAGACATCAGACCAATGGCTTGACATCTTCTAATGGCCTTTGCCATACGACGCTGGTTCTTCGCTGATAGACCAGTGACATCTCTGTGCAATATTTTACCTGTAGAACCGACATAGTATGATAAAATCTCGGGACGTGCATAAAAGTTCAATGGATTTAACCCGTACTTCTCAAACAAGTCATGATGCTGAATCTTGGGACGGTTCATCTTCCTATCCAGGTTTAGCCTTGACAGCGAGAAATCGAATGGATCGTAAACTGCAGACCTTTGAAACTGAGGCACAAAGTTGGCATTAATGGTCTTAATATTCTCCCTGCTGCCTTCAAAATCAACATCTATAACAGACTTTTTCTTGGGTCTCATATCAACTATACCACGCTTCTGCACCATACGCAACCCCATTGCTACATTAGCACTCTCAATACCGCAAATTCTTCCAACCATGAACATCCCTGACACCGTTCTCTACCTAGTCACTTGCAACTCTTCACCTTCAAAACAACAATGCCAAATGTAAACTACCAACCGGTACACTAACCTGATAGTTTAATATGTAACAATAGCAGTCTGAATGTCCTTCTTGTAGCTAATAAATTACTGTTTCTCGATTATCTCGCCGATTATTCATTTGGCTACAACTTCTTGGAATTTTTCAGCTTCGGGGCCAAAGTTTGCACTTAGCACCAAATGACAGGAAAAAGCGATGAGCTTTGCCTAGTAGACGCAATGAATCATCACGACTAGGACTGAAGTTTTATGAAGAGGAATTGCTACATATTGAAGTTTGCCATATAGCTAGTCAAATCAATAAATTTGGGCCGATTACGAAGCTTTGAGTGATCAAATGGCGGTCAAAATTGAACAAGCTCTCGGTGAGAAAAGGTCATTGAATGACAATGACGAGGTTCCAAGGAAGAAACGGTATAACTTCAGGAAGAAGGTAGAGCTGGATTACTCTGCGTTGAATGAAGGTGAGGATAAGAAATCTAAGTTTTTCCACCCTCACATAGCCCTCTTTGAGAAGGAATTTGAGAAATGTTTATCGAATGTCACAGAGGACATGTCTATGACATGCTCAGAGTATTGCAAGAGGTTTGATGATATTGACTTCCCATTAAAGATATCTGATCCGGAGAACTCTGGAATGGTGGTTTCGACTAATAATAAGACTACGAGGGACCTAACAGTTGATGATATCACTCAAGCTGTTGGTGATGACTACTTCGTTAATGTGATGGATGTGCAATCACAAGAGAATGAACGGTGGAGTCTGAGGGAATGGTGCAATTATTTCAATAAACCAGCAGAGGAGAAGGATAGAATAAGAAATGTTATATCTTTAGAAGTTTCCCATGTTGAAGATTTACAATATGACAGGCCAGACATTGTAGATGATAAAGATTTGGTTGACATTGTATGGAATAATGTTGAGAATCTTGATACCGAGAATGACCCAAGACCAAAAGTGACCAAGTACTGTCTAATGTCAGTAAAAAACGCATTTACAGATTACCATCTAGACTTTGCTGGAACGTCGGTATATTATAATCTTGCCTTCGGAAAGAAGAAATTCATACTTTACCCACCTACTCCAGAGAATATCGAAAATTATATCGAATGGTCTACAAGCACTTATCAAAATATGCTGTTCCTGGGTGAAAAACTCACAGGTGGTGTGGCTATGGAATTGAATGGTGGTGATCTTTTCATGATACCATCAGGCTATATACATGTAGTGTATACCCCTGAGGATTCACTTATATTTGGTGGTAACTACCTTACTTTCAGAGATATATCACAGCAACTTAAAATTGTGGATGTGGAAAAACAAACCGGTGTGACGAAGAGATACACTTTCCCGATGTTTGATGAAGTCATGGGCAGGACCTGTGAATGGCTCTGCCAAAACCAAAAAAAGGGCAAGCAAATGCAAGTTAAGAAGGAAACTGTTAACGATTTAATCAGTTATATGAAGTCAGGCAAAACTAAATATAAGCCTACCAATTTTATAAATAAGAAGCAAATGCTTCAAGAGCTAAGTAACTTGTATCTATAATAATAACGAAGTACCAAATATCAACTTGAAGGCATTATTGTCATTAATATATCCTGAAAAAATATATACATTACCTAGTTGTATAAATTAAACATGCAGATTGTAGTTCTAGTTGTCTTTCAAAAAATAATTAGGCCATTGATGATAGCCTGAGAATATAAATGGGGGCAATATAGGTCATCTACAAGTTCAACCTCTTGATTTGTTCAAGTCTTTCATCGACCGCCTTCTCAAATTGTTCAGAGCCAAATCCATTTTCTGGGAGTTCGTCTAGTAGTTTCTTGTGAATGGATTGAAGGGCTTTTATGGAGTCCATTTCATCAATAACACAGGAGATGTTAATCTCGTTGGCACCTTGAGAAATCATTTCGATGTTGATACCTTGCTCGGCCAGAGTGGTAAACATGGTACCGGCGATACCAATGAATTGTTTCATTTGCTTACCGACCAAGGAAACGATGGACATCTTCTTGATGATATCAACTGAACCCAAGGGCTTCAATTTCTCAACTGCGGATCTCAGAGCCTTCATCGAGTCACTATCAGGGATTGGAAGAGCCATAGAGACGTGAACTTCTGAGGTGGAAATCAAATCGACAACTAGCTTGTACTTATCCAGAACGGTAAATATCTGAGCTAGGAAACCGTGAGACAGAGTCTTTTTGTTGGAGTGAACATTCAGCACGACGATATCGTTCTTAGTAGTGATAGCGGTAGCGCCTCTTCTCTTCTTTTCGAAGAAAGTGGAGCTCAAGGCCTCAGGTGGATGTGGTGGAGTGGACTCACCTTTCTTGGCCACATTGTCTGGATAAATGATTGTACCGTTGCCCTTTGGATTCTGGACGTTCTTGATTCTGATAGGAATCTTAGCTCTTATGACTTGCTCCATGGTGAATGGGTGAATGACTTCGGAACCGTAGTAGGTCAATTCTGAGGCTTCTTCAGGTGTGACACTGTCCAGTAGACGAGCCTGAGGGACTTTACGTGGATCGGCGGTGAAGATACCATCGACTTCTTTCCATACTTGCAATTCGTCTGCGTTCAAGGCGACGGCGATCAAAGCCGCACACAAGTCAGTGTAACCACGACCGACACCATTCAGCAGACCCATTGGGATGAAACCGAAGAAACCGGTGAATACTGGCACGATTCTCTCCTTGGAGTTTACGAATGGTTCCAGTTTTTCCTTCAGGGCCTGGACCAGGAAAGTGTAGAAACTGGTATCTAGTGTAGTAGTTTGATAATCTGATGGGACCACGTTGGAAAGGTCGACATACTTGGCTTTACACCCACGGTCGTTGCAAAGCGCGGTGATGAACAGACAACTCAACTTCTCACCACAGGACATCACGAGGTCGATGGTTCTATTGCTGACCTCACCCAACACCTTCGAGGCGGACAGGTACTTATCCACTAGGGCCAGCTCTTTGTTAGTGTCGTCGATCAACTTGGCGACTAAAGGAGAGTCCTCCAGAAACCTCTCGGCGTTGCTGACGTGATCCTGCCTTATGGTCTCGATAATGTCGCTGTACTCCTGGTCCTGAGATGCCAGATCACAACACTTCAGCAGCCTAGAAGTGGTACCTTCCTGCTTGGTATAGGAGGACCTCGCGGAACACACAACGGCGACATCGTTATCAAACCCACCGTCCTGTTTGGAAGAAGAGTAGTACTTGACTATCTCGTCCACGATCTGCACAGGGAATTTACCGACAGAAGTACCACCGAACTTCTGCACAACCCAATTAGATGTAGCACTTGTACTGTAAGCCATTTGTAGTTAACCTTGAAGTATGTTTTTTTTCTTCACACAGTTTATTATCTATTAACTGACCTGTTTTGTGTGCTAATTGCGTGCTAATTGCGTGCTAACTGCGTGCCAGTATACTTCCTGCTTATATGAAACTGCAAGCGTCTGTTCGCCTTACGCAATGTCGAAACTACCGAGACTCGATGAGCCCGTTTATATACTTCCCCAGTTGAAAGCTTCGAGAAGTTTTTTGAAAAATTGGCTCCCACCACCGTTTTCACCAAAACCAAGGTTAAACCAGAAAAACCCACAGAAAGTGGCGTACAGATGAAAAGCCCTAAGTTTTTCATTCTTACCACCTCAGCCAAATAAGGAAAAGACCACCGGATGAGTCATTTTCACTTTGTACTACATAGTAACCGCCATTTTGGGAGGGTAATAGTCTGTCTATAAGGCATAGTGTTGTGGTGTGTGTGTGTGTGTGTGCGCTGCTGATTGTAGTGTGCAGTAGAGATATTTGCCGATTTTGAATATTTACTTTATTTACTTTACTTGAGAGCGTTTGCGAAGGGGTTTCTGAAGCCGTCCATGACCAGGTCCACGCAGTAGTTCTTGCCGCAGTTGTTGTCCCAGAACTCTAGTCTCTGGGTGTCGTCTCTTGTGGTGTACTGTATGCAGAACTCGAGGCTGGCTTTGCCCTCCCACTTGGTGGCGTCGTCGATGACAAAGTGGAAGACGTCCATGGCGGCGCCGCCGGGCACCAGTCCCTGTGCGCTGCTGACCCACACGCCTTCCACGTCCTGGACGTTCCGCCAGCGGTCCCAGGTGTACCGTATCAGCACCCTCTTGTCGAAGAATATGTTCTTGACGAGCACACGCCCGCTCAGCAAACGTGTGTTTATCGGAGTGCCTATGTCCACACCACTGCCGGGGCTGTAGAATGCCCTCTCCCTGTGAATATGCAGCGACAACTCCTGCAAGAACACCTCCTTCCCTTGCGAGAGGTTGATGAAGATGTTCAACTTCAGGCTCTTCGGGTTCTTGTTACTCAGGATAGGGAAATTCTCGTTGTATAGCCCCACAACCCGTTGCTGCTGCTTCCCAGAGTACGACCCGTTGAACATGGAACCACCATTGGACACCGAGGCTCCGCTGTCCGTTCTATAGTTGCTGTATGGTGTGTTCCCTTGGTTTGCGGCCGTGCCCATGTCTCTGAGCGAGGTGCTACTGGAGTTCGCTGAAGATGGTGTGGAGTTCGGATTAGACACATTCTCCTTGTTGTTTTCGTTATCTTTATCTTTCTTCTTGATCGCATGAAACCGTTTGCTCTTCCTTAGCTTCGGACCAGCGTTGCCTTGACCACCTGCAGCAATGGTAGAGTCATACCCTTCGTCCACCCTCTTGGACTCGAGCTCGAGCGCCCGCAGCCTCTCCTTGGTCTTGTCGTCTAGCGACATTTCCTGCATCATGGCCGACAATCCTCCTGCCCTACCGGCTTTTCTTCTATCTTCTATACCGTACTCATTCAGGTACGCGCCGTATTGCTGGTATATGTCCGCGTTTGAGACGTCGATGGGCCTCTCGTTCTCGTTGAAGTAGCGCACAGGCGCCGTCTGGTCGAAGTGCACACTCTTGCTTCTCATCAGCTTGTTCGGAGGCCTGGCGCCGTGCATTGAGGTGTTGAGGCCCGGGGTGCCCGGCAGCGACTTAGACCTCCTCTTCAGCACGCTCTTCACCGGCTCACCGGACTTCTTATACACAGGAGGTGAGAATGGTGCGAGGTCGTTGCTGCTGTTGTCGCTGTCCAGGGTGTTGTCGAGCATGTTCGTGTCCAGCTCGGGGAGCGTAGACTTCGGCGAGAGCGGTATGAGGTCGTCCCGCGCCTGCTGGCGCTCTGAGGCCCCGCCGTCGCCGGGCCCTTGGCTGTACTCCCTGTAGTTCGAGTCCACCTGGTGCAGGTTCTTGTTCAGCTGGGTGTTCCTGAGCAGCTCCTCCTCGGGGAACCTGTCCTTGTTGAGCTGCGAGACCCGCTGCGGCTTGTGCAGAAACTGCAAGGACGTGAGCTTCCCGGACCCGCCCACTATGGCACCGTTCATTTTCCCGGCGTACACGTTCGCGGTGTGCTTCTCCCTCGGGCTCTTCTCCTGCAGCGGCACAGCACCCGCCCTTATATAAGTCATCTGTCCAGTCGAAAGAAAATTGTATGTTAGAGATTTGTGGTCTTGTGAGTTGGGGATGTCGTCAATGCCAAACAATGGGAGTGAGCGACTTTTTATATAATCCCAGCGGAGGTGCAGCGAAACCCCTTTCGGTTTAGAAGGTTCCCCCTTGCCATGATCAACGAACCCGGGGGTGAAGTGATAAAAGCTGGGGGTAGGGAAGGAGTAACCGCAATCCTAGCATCCATATATAACCAGGACCAGACAATGAGCCGAGCCAGTAAGATAACCTTTGGCGTTTCATGCGCGGTGACGCTAGCGACCATCATCGGCGTGCACTATGTGCAGGAGCTGGAGCGGGAGACGCTGCACCAGGGGCCCATCAAGGACGCGAAGCGTGTTGCTGAGAAGAAGAAGCTAATGCCTGCGGGCACGGACGAGAAGAAGCTGCTGAACAGGAGCGAGCACGAGCTGCAGCAGGAGCTCCGAAAGAAGTACGAGTCCATGCAGCCTCTGAGCGGCGAGGTCGTCACCCAGGATGGCGAGCGTGTCAAGTGAAGTTACACGTAAATAGTCAAAGAATAACCTGTATTTAGGGTGTGTAGATAGTAGCAATACATATATGAAGCAATCCCAGAAGTATTTCTGAGAGTTAGAGTGAGAGTGAGAGTGAGGATCAGAATGAGAATGGAATCATTGGCGTATAACTGTCACTATACACAAACGTGTCATATGACACGTTTGTGTATAGTGATAAAATAAAATTCCCGCGGATCCGTACAACGGTACACGTTCCTAGTGATTTACGGTAATTCTTTGGGTTTTCCCTCCTCCTCCCCTTCGCAGATTCATAGTGGGGGGGATGTGTGTGTGCGTGAGTTTCTTAGTAAATGTCTTATAAAAATTGCTTTTTTTTATTAAATTGCTTTTTTTCTTCTCTTCTCTAAATTCTACACAGAAATAGATCTCTTCAGATCTCTCTATTTCTCTCGTCAGCAACTCAGAAACACGCGAACAATGGGGAGATGAATGCAGAAAAAAAGCAATGTGGGTTCTGCTTTAAGAACCGGCGCGGGGCTCCCGATGGTAAAGGGGTCTGCGGTGGTTTCAGTTGGTCATCACGTAGTAAGCAGAGAAGTCTGTGCAGAGTGGAAGCATGACAAGCATTGGTTGGCATTGGATGGCACTGGATAGCACTGGATGGCATCACAACTTCTCGAGACTTCTCCTTGTCTAACCCAATTTAAAATATAACTTGTAATTAAACTACTTAGACTCCTTCGTCGCGACTGGAATATATAAAGGAATGGGTTGTGGTTTTGTTAACGTGCCCCCCCCAATTGAAAGAATGTTAAAAGTTGTAAATGTAGAAAATAGATATAACATCCCCATATACACATACACATACACATACAGATATATACCAATATCACGATGTCTTACGAGGATAAGAAGGATCTCTATGATATGGAGATGCAGGTGGAGTCGTCAGCCAACAGCCATGTTGAGACTGACGGCTACAACGATGCCACTGTGCTGGAGACGAAGCTGTCTCTGCTGAACAGGCTGGCTGCGATGATCAGTGCCGAGACGAAAGGTATCGAGCCTATCACGGACGATGAGAAGAACGACGACTCGCTGATCAATGCTGCGTCGATGTGGTTCTCTGCCAACATGGTCTTGCCTGCGCTGGCCATCGGTGGTCTGGGTCCGCTGGTGTTCGGGCTGAACTTCGGTGTCTCTGTGCTCACAATCGTGTTCTTCAACATCCTGGGTCTGTTCGCCGTGGCGTTCTTCTCTGTGTTCGGTGCCAAGTTCGGCCTGAGACAGATGGTGCTGTCCCGTTACTTGGTCGGGAACATCACTGCCAGAATCTTCGCGTTGATCAACTCCGTTGCCTGTGTCGGCTGGGGTATTGTGAACACTGTCGCCGCATCCCAACTGCTGAACGAAATCAACCCGGGCTCCCACCAGCTGCCGCTGTGGGGTGGCTGTCTGGTCATCATCGGTGCCACCATCCTCGTCTCTTTCTTCGGTTACAAAGTAATCCACACTTATGAAAAGTACTCCTGGGTCCCAAACTTCGCTGTCTTCCTAGTGCTTATCGCTAGATTAAAGATCTCTGGTAAGTTCCACAACGGTGCTTGGGGGTCCGGCCCTACCACCGCCGGTAGCGTGCTGTCCTTCGGTTCTGCCGTGTTTGGTTTCGCCTCCGGCTGGACTACTTACGCCGCCGACTACACCGTCTACATGCCCAGAAACACCAACTCTTACAAGATCTTCTTCGCCCTTGTCGCAGGCTTGGCCTTCCCATTGTTCTTCACCATGATCCTGGGTAGCGCCTGCGCCCAGGCCGCCGTCGACTACACCCCATGGCAAGAGTTCTACAACAAGAACGGTATGGGTGGCCTGACATTCGCCATCCTGGTGCCTGACTCCCTACACGGTTTCGGACAGTTCTGCTGTGTGGTGCTGGCTATGTCCACTATCGCCAACAATGTTCCAAACATGTACACCATCGCCCTGTCCGCACAGTCCGTCTGGGACCCATTCGCCAAGATCCCAAGAGTCGTGTGGACCATGATCGGTAACTTGGCCGCCTTGGGTATCTCCATCCCAGCTTGTTACTACTTCTCCACCTTCATGCAATACTTCATGGACTCCATCGCCTACTACTTGTCCATCTACATCTCCATCGCTCTATGTGAGCATTTGATCTACAGACACAACAGCTTCAGCAACTACAATGTCGAGGACTGGAACAACTTCAAGAAGCTACCAATTGGTATCGCCGGTACCATCTCCTTGGTCGTCGGTGCTTTCGGTGTTGCGCTAGGTATGTCCCAATCCTACTGGGTTGGTGAAATCGCTAGACACATCGGTGAATACGGTGGTGACATTGCCATCGAATTGGGTGCCGGTTGGGCATTCATTGCATACAACATTTGCAGACCTCTAGAATTGAAATACTTTGGACGTTAAAAAATTATTCGTGTTTGTCAATTGAACAGTCCTAATCATACTCACTAATTAATCACTTTGCATCAATATTTCATACTAGCATATTTTGAAACGATCAGCTTAACCATTACCGCTCTGCATTATTCCAATCTAATAACGACCTTCCTTGCATTATCATTAAAATCATTATTTATTTCGCAACAAAATATAAAAAATCAGCTAATAGATATTCGTATTAATATTATAATATTATTGTTTTCAAATCTCAGCAGTTATTTACATAATTATTCATGCCATCTCCTGAAGAGTAGAGATGTATTAACACCCCCAAATCCGAAACTATTACATAAAGCATATTCCAAATCTGCTACTTTGTGTGGCTGGCTCTTGACAAAACGCATTGACGAGCTTTCAAAATTTCCCAAAACATTCTTCAGATTGTATGTGTGCGGAATAGTCCTGTTATACAGTGACAATATCGTAAAAATACTCTCAGCTGCACCAGCTGCACCAAGCAAATGCCCAATAGAGCCCTTATTACTCGATATGTATAGGGGTTTCTGTCTATTGACATTATCAATTAGAGTGTTCTGTATGGCACAGCATTCGGTATTATCGCCCAACTTTGTAGATGTTGCATGAGCGTTAACGTATTCAATATCCCTGGCATTCACATTCCCATGTGATAAATCTAGTGCCATCTTGATTGCACGGCTTGCACCTTCTCCGTCATTCGGTGGTGACGTTATGTGATGTGCGTCACAACTTAGCCCATAACCGACTATCTCTGCAAGAATTGGCGCTCCTCTACGCTTAGCACTCTCGAGTGATTCCAACACCACAATGCCGGCACCTTCACCCAGGACAAAACCGTTTCTCTCTTCATCGAAAGGTCTAGATATACCATCTGGTGATAGACTCTTAGCCCTCAGGAAACCAGCCAGACTTAACGGGTGAACACTTGCCTCTGACGCACCAGCAAGGCAGATATCTTGCATCCCCAACTTGATCATGTTATATCCATCACCTATGGCGTTGTTCCCAGTGGCACATGCGGTGGATACACTATGCGTCGGACCTCTCAAGTTAAACTTTATCGCAATGTTACCTGCAGCCATGTTGGTCAGGATCCTCGGCACAAAGTATGGATTTATTCTGTTCTTCTTCGTGTTTGAGTCAAAGGTTACCGATGTCTCATATATGTCCTCGATTGATCCAATCCCTGATCCGATGAGACATCCTACTTTATCGGGGTCAATCCCTTGATTATGCTGGTCGATTGGTATCCTACCATCCTCCGACATCTTTGTTTCCTTATTCACTAGTCCACTACTCACTAGGGCCTCATAACTAGCAATTGTAGCCAGCTTGATGAACCGGGACATCCTTCTGTCGTCCTGCGAAGTGAACAGCTGCGAGTTTACTTCAAATGATTCAATTGGTGAAACAGCACCAACTCGCAGCTCTGGCGGGAATATACCACGCCACTTGGCGAAATCACCTTTGGTCAATTGATCCAACTTTACCAGACCATTGCTGTCCCGTTGCAACAGCCTATGCCATGATTCCTTCACGCTCTTCCCCAGCGGTGTCACGCAACCAAGCCCCGTAACTACCACCCTTCTAGACATTACACGTATCCACTTATAGATGTGCTACAAGTGTATGGACCATTTCAGTTCAGCTATGACTATTCTTTTGACTATGAGCAAAGTTCAGTCACTTTGACTATTTGTGCATGCAGCGCGACATGCTCCGATGAGGTTCGGAGGGAATCGTGGAAAAAAAAGCTGGCGAGCTTTCGCCGACAGAGAGCAACAACATATATAAGGAGAATACAGCAAAGTCAATTGAGTTTCGAGGACAACAAAAGTCTTTAGGATAACTGTAACGAGCTAGACAATACTATTGATATATAAATAATGAGTAATTATTCTGCGTTGACTGTGGTGCAATTGAAGGAGCTGCTGACTGAGCGTAATCTGTCCGTCGCGGGCTTGAAGAACCAGTTGGTTGAGCGTTTAACAAACGATGACAAGGCCAAGGAGGCTGCTGGTGAGGCTGCTCCAGCTCCTGTGACCGAAGAGGCTGCGCCAGCACCAGCTGCTGCTCCAGTGGCTGCTGAAGTTGAGGAGCCTAAGGTTGAAGAGGCCAAGCCAGAAGAAGAAACAAAGGCTGAGCCGGCCAGCAATGAGGCTGCTCCAGCTGTTGCAAGCGAGCAGCCAGCGGAAGCTAGTGAGGACAAGCCTGCTGAGGTTCAAGAAAAGGCACCTGAGGTAAAAGAGCCAGAGAAGGAGCTTTTCGATATTCTAACAGCGGAAGAGATCAAGCAAAGAGCCACCGAATTGATAGACAAGAAACTTCACCGTGCGAAGAAGTTCGGTGCTGAACAAGACCAAATTGACTCATTGGAGAAGCTGAAGGTGAGAATCGATAGATTTGGTGTCGACCGTAATATGTCTATTGCTCTTGAACTTGGCTTGGTAAAGCCTAAGGAAGTGCGTCAACCAAACAGAAGCAACAAGAACAACAATAGAAACGGTCACAAAGGTGGTAATAACAAGAACAGAAAGGGTAGAGTGAACAAGAATAGAGGTTCTGGTAGAAGGTGGTAAACCTAACGAACTTTTGTGTTTAATACCCTTGTGTTTTATCTGATTTTATTTTACCATAATTTCCTTTTATTCTTAATACCATAACATGGTGTACGTTACTTTTATGCATAAACCATATTGTATGTTGATCTTTTGATAAGATTGCAAGGACAAACACCTTATTAGAATTGAGGGACGAATTTTGTAATGATAGCTAACTGGATTTTTATTTTTTTTGTTTTACTTAACCTCCATACCACGGTACAGGAAGAACAAACCATTGTATATGTATAAGAGATTTAAAAAAGTCTATCCGGTGTATATTCATGTTTTGAATATTGTAGTATTCTTTATTGTAATTAAGCCACAACTTGCGCGAAACGATAGACTTATATACATATTTGTGTGTGCGTATGCCTTTTGTAAGAAATTAGTTGTTATATCTTGTTGTGAGCGGTGTCGTCAATTCAGCATCAATTGTATGGTTTTTGGTTTTGAAGGGCTAACATCTCTCCATCTAAGTGTAGAAAAGACACGTAAAACAAATAAAGTATGATTGATTAAACATTAAACAGCGACTATACACACCACAATTAAAAAATAATATATCTAAAAACTAGCCAAATAGCATTCACAATTATTCTTTACAAGAATATTGGGGGAAATGCAGTTAAACGTATTTACTTTATGAAGCTTAAAATTAGTGCTTATAGAAAATTGGTTGTTAGTTTTTATGGGATATTACCCTTTTCACATGGCTGGGCATCATTAAAAGACTGTTCATTAGTTGATGGGTCCGTTGAGAGATCCAAATTGTCCCTAGGAGAACTATGATAGTGATTGGGCGATTGGATGTGGTAGGTTACCGTCTTTGAATAGATGTCTTTTCATACCATTGTTACTTTCGCTCACTTGTTGGTTTTGGGTTGTGTTTTTCTGGTGGATTCTGTTGATAATGTTGTCGATGACACTCAGGTCAGGTTTTGACTGAGTTGTCAAAGCGCTGACGGACCTTGGTGGGATCGATGCAGCTGGTGCTGGGATAGGCAGGGATAATGTGTTTGATGGTGTTTGTGATCTTCTCGGTATCTGTGGCAGCTTGATTGTTTGGGATCCATTGGATTGTGCGAATAGATTGTTTTGGTTGGATGTCATCTGGCTGTTATGCTGTTGAGATTCCTGGTCGATTTGCAAAGACACGGTACTCAATATGTCCAGTCCGACAGCAGATTTTGATCTTTGGTGTTGCTCCGGTGGAGCCACAGGTGTAGGTGTTGGAGCAGTGAACAGAGTGATTGTTAGGTCCTCGAGGAAAGGATTTAGCACAGCCAGGGTCTTTTCGAAACCGTGGTCTGTCACTAGAGCGCCGATGATGATGAACAGCAGTTTTACGATGAAAGGTGAGTCGTTCTGCTTGAAAGTGTTTGCGTTTATGTTGAACTTGTTGAACAAGTTCTTCGCGAAAGTGGTCAATGATTCCTGTTGGAAAGTCTTTAGAGTGATGTACTCCTTAGTTGATGCAAATTTTGAGAACTTGTCGTTGAAGTTCTTCTCTACAGAGAAGGACACCGACGACTTCAGTACCATTTCACCCAGAATTTCCATGTTAGCGAAGACAGCGAATATGGTGGAGCCGTCGGGGCCCGAGTTGCCCGAGTTGCCCGAGTTGCCCGTGTTGGCTTGGGAGTCCTGTTTGTTGATTATAGTGTTACAAGTGTGCGACTCCTTGACCAGGTCGACGAACTCTTTGTTGTTGATGACTGGCAGCACTATCAGGTCGGACATGATGGACCTGGCGACGTCGTCGTCGGTCAGTGTTTTCTGTGTCTCCTGAGCAGGCGGCATGTTGTTGCTGTCAGTGTTGTTAGACAGCAAGGTCGACTTCTTCAAGGAGGTAGGCAGAGGCAGCAGTATGTTTTGCACAGCGGTTTGGAAGTTCTGGTTTGGTGGCGACAGGACCGACTGGTGGAAAGGCAGCGAGATGGTAGAGGGAGGCGACGCGATGGAGCTGGGGGTGTTTACCCTTGTGATGTGGGTGCCGTTGTTCGAGGCTGAAGTGGAGTGTGGAGACGCAGCGGCAGTCGAGGTGGCGGCAGAGCTTGCCCTGGAGTGGGACATCGAGGATGAGTCGCTGGCGTGCCCGTCGTCGCTGGAGTTGCTCGTGACGCTGTCGCTTCTGTTTCTCTTGGCCTGAGTCTTGGAAGGCGTTGGTGTGAGCGGTTTCCGTACTCTCTTAGAGGTGGAAGAGGAGGAGGAAGGGCTCTTCTTCTTGGAGCGTTTCCTGTTGCGTCTCACCGATTGCACAGCTGCGGTGACCAGTTTCTCGAAGCCCTGTGTGGCCTCGACGGGGAACTCGAACTCTATTCTCAGCATGTTAGCTATCTGCTTGATGTTGTCGTCCTGCTCGCTAGCTTTGTACTTGCTGAGCTCGAACTTGTCGATAAGCTCGAGGCGTCTGCTCGAGAACTGTTTCCACTTGATCTCATCAGTGAACCGCAATTGCTCGCGGATCTTGTGGGTGGTACCGTATCCAGACAATGAGAAAGGCATTGTGTATCTCTGCTGTTGTGGCAATAGTGTTTATGTAGTTGTAATATAAGTAATATATAAGTCTCAAATGGGGGGGATCATCGTTGATTCAGAAAGAAAAAATGAATGAAAAATTACAAGAAAAAAAGTTTCAAGACTCAGCAGGAATTGTAACTGCGCATGATCCATTGTGCAGATAGCATTATTGTAATCGATTGCTCAATCAATGCACTGTACTCGACTCGACTCGACTCGACTCGACTCGACTACTTCGACTACTTCGACTACTTCGATGGCAAGATGGCAAGATGGCAAGATGGCAAGGCTTCGAGGAATTTTTCAGCTTTCACGATTTTCTCGAGAAAGGCTAAGAAAAAAAAAGCAATTTTTTGATTAGGATTACATTAAGAAAGTGCCGCAGGGGGGGGATGGAAAAGCAGATCTTTGTTGAGAAGAGGGGCCACGCAGTGTTCTGTGCGGGATGGGACGTTGGATGCAGAGATCCAGGTGAGGACACAAGTGCCCACACAGAAAGGTGCGTAGAACGGTGCATGGTAGATATTGTCTTTTACGTCATTGGGCCATCACTCGAAAAATGTGTCAAAACCTTGTCAGATGACTGAAGTGATGGCTGTGATAACACTGATACACTGATACATTGATTGCGATATTGTTAAATATAAATTGGAATATATAAGATAAACGAGAGCTCGAAAATTTACAAGTTGGATTTGAATTGGTCCTCTGTGACACCTTGGCCCATGGCCGCGGTGGCGCTGACACCACCTTGTGCTAGTTTCAGTAGGCCGTCGATGTACTCGGCACCGGACCACTTCTGGTGCTTTAGCACGTCGACGCCTTCGTCCATCTCTATCTGCTGGACGTTTTGGGCGTACGCCTTCATGCCTTCCCTGGCGAAGTCCTCGGAGAACTTGTGGATGGCCAGCGCGGTGGTGTGCAGGCCTGCCAAGGTGATGAACTGCCAGATGTAGCCCAGTTGGCCCAGTCTCTCGATGAAAGTGGCCTGCTCGTCCACGGACATGGCCTTAGGCCAGTTGAAGGATGGGGACAGGTTGTAGGCTAGCCACTGGTCTGGGTACTTGGCCTTGACGCCCTCGGCGAACTCGCGGGCTTGCTCGAAGTCTGGGTAGTTGGACTCCATCCAGACCAGGTCGGCGTATGGAGCGAAGGCACGGGCTCTCATCACGGAGCACTGGGTGCCACCGCGGTAGCGGTACAGGCCCTCTCTGACTCTTGGCAAGTCCCAGTCGAAGAAGATGTCCTTGCCGAGCAGTTCCTTGGCGAGCTTCTTGGCCTCGCGGTGGGAGGTCTCGGTCAGTGGGCCGACCTTGTCGTTGAACTTCTTGATGATCTCTTGCTTGTTGGAGACGGAGGACTTGTTGACCTCGTCGGCGAAGGCCTCGTGGAACAGCTTCAGGCCGGCCTTCTCGATCCAGGCGGCCTCCAGCTTCTGCAGCTCGTCACCGGAGACGCCGGCCATGATGGCCCTGTCCATGTACTCGGCGAAGGGCTCGATATCTGGGTTCGTGGCGCCGACGACGAAGTAGTGGTCGCGGGTGTCGATGGTGGAGCTGATCAGCGTGGCGGCCTCGGAGTCGGTTCTTGCGACGATCACCAGCTCGGAGTGCATTATGTCCGCGCACATTCTGATGGTGACCAGTCTGTTGATGTGCTCCTGGACTGGGATGACACACCTGCCGGCCATGTGGCCACACTTCTTGTTGGTGGACGTCTGGTCCTCCATGTGGATACCAGCTGCACCGCGCTCGATGAACATCTTGGTCAGCTTGAAGACGGCTGTGAGGCCACCGTGGCCTGCGTCTGCGTCGGCGATGATGGGGGTCATGTAGTCGATGGCGGGTCCCATGGCGTCGAGCTCCTCCTGTGAGGTGGCCTTGGCGCGGTTCTCCCACTGCTTCCTGTCGTGGAACTGCTGTGCCTTGAACAAGTGTTCGACTTTGTTGGGCACGGTGTCCATAGGGTAGTCAGCCAAGTCCGGGCCTGGCTCGTTTGAAGTGGAAGCGGTGGAGGAGCACTGCCAGCCGGAGACGTAGATGGTGTCTAGGAACTTGGCCATCTGGGAGACCTGGACTGGGTCCAGAGCACCGAAGGTACGGGACACGGTACCTTCCTTGTGGTGTTTCTCTAGCACTTTGTAGACCTTCTTGGCCATTACGGAGGAAGGGTAAGTCAGAGGAGGGAAAGTCCCGCGTCTGATGGCGATCTCTCTTGCGGAGTAAGTTCTCTTGGTCTTGTTCCAGCGGGGCTCGGACCACCACTGTTCGATTTCTTTAGCATCGGCGTCGATGCGGGCTTGCAAAGCTTGGAATTCGTTAGCTTCTGAGTTAGGCACAGGCATTGTTGTTGTATGTTGTGTGTGTTTTGTGGTATTGGGACAACAACAAAACGGTTTTTGGATTGCATAGTTGGACAGTTTATATATGAATTTTCTCGAGTCCCAGAACAATGAAATGATTGGCACCGGGGTGTCAAGAGCCTAAGACCGGACCAATACCCCGGACCAAAGGAGTTTACAGTTCAGGTACAGGTGTACAACTACAAGTACTTGCAGTACTAGTAGTGGTAGTAGTGGTAGTGATTGAACCAGTAGTACTTGTAGTAGTACTTGTAGCAGGGTAAGTAATTCAAGTAGTAATACAAGTAGTAATACAAGTAGTAATTCAAGTAGTAATTCAAGTAGTAGTACTGCTAGTACAACTACAACTACAATTACAACTACTGGTCGATGACTCTCCCCTATAAGACCCACTCATCCGGTACCCATCAGGCTCCCATCAGGCCACACAGAGTCATCCAACTGCCCTGCCTCAACGGACAGAGAGAGCCAAACACCGAGAACTCGGTGAACGCGGGCTAGAAGCACTTATGTACGTATATGAGTATATGCACATGACATCCACGTACATCTGTATATGTGTATATACTTATACACGTACATGCACATGACCTCCACACGTACACACGCACACATGTATATACCCCCACACGCACACACACATGATCTACGATCAGCATAAGGGCCATTCAGGGGGGAAGAGACAATGGGGCTGTGCGACAATGGGGGGCCAGGGGGTGGTGTTAAGTGTGTGGGGTCTGGGTGGTAGTGAAGGGGGTAGTGAAG
>ERZ1036435.224-NODE-224-length-42339-cov-11.979401_pt1 | contig 42339 bp, 24 predicted proteins | sample MGYA00514223_ERZ1036435 | MGnify/ENA primary metagenome ERZ1036435 (study PRJEB33795, sample SAMN09464927) | human gut metagenome | host: Homo sapiens | place: USA: Stanford, California | collected 2016-08 | study: EMG produced TPA metagenomics assembly of the... | reverse complement strand
CCCCTAATTTTAGCCGCCCACTACAATTTCCTTTTTGAGAAAAACGTGAGATCTGGAGATCTGACTGACACAAAACAACAAAACAGTGGAAGGGAAAAGCCAAGAGAGAGAGAGAGAAAAAAAGAAAGAAAAAGAAAATCATTTCTCGGCGGCTATATGTATCTTTTGACGTATATGCACATGGTTTCTAGTTTCACACGAAAAAGTGAAAAATTTTTGGGCGAAAGAAAAATTTCTTGCGATGAGCATCAAATGGAGGGAATAGCCTGGGTAATAGAGAGGTTGGCTAGCAAAGTCATTGCTTTTGGGGTGGTTGTTGGTGTATTTTTTTATATATATCTATTGTGTATTCTGGGATTCTGGAAGAGATAAGGAAAGAGGAAAAAAAAAATAAGAGCCATACATACCCTACATTATAAGCCATGTCCTCTCCAGTGATTGGTATTTCCTTCGGTAACACTTCTTCTTCTATTGCGTACATCAACCCAAAGAACGATGTTGATGTGATTGCTAACCCAGATGGTGAGCGTGCTATTCCATCTGTGTTGTCCTACGTTGGTGAGGATGAGTACCACGGTGGTCAAGCTTTGCAGCAATTGGTTAGAAACCCAAAGAACACTATAATCAACTTCCGTGACTTCATCGGTTTGCCATTCTCTCAATGTGATGCTTCCAGATGTGCTGCTGGTGCCCCAGTGGTTGAGATTGATGGTAAGGCTGGTTTCGTTGTTTCCAGAGGTGATGTTGAGGAGAAGCTGACTGTTGACGAAGTTGTCTCCAGACACTTGAACAGACTTAAGTTGGCTGCTGAAGATTACATTGGTTCTTCCGTTAAGCAAGCTGTGCTTACTGTCTCCAGTGACTTCACTGACGAGCAAAAAGCTGCCTTGAAGGCCTCTGCTGCTCAAGTTGGTCTGGAGATCGTCCAATTCATCAACGAGCCATCCGCTGCTCTTTTAGCCCATGTCGAGAAGTACCCATTCAAGGAAGACGTCAACGTTGTCGTTGCTGACTTCGGTGGTGTGAGATCAGATGCTGCCGTTATTGCCATCCGTAACGGTATCTTCACAATCTTGGCTACTGCCCACGACCAACACCTAGGTGGTGACAACCTTGACGCCGAGTTGATCGAGTACTTCGCCAAGGACTTCGAGAAGACCAACAAGTGTAACCCAACCAAGAACGCCAGATCTTTGGCCAAGCTAAGAGCTAACGCCATGGTTACTAAGAAGACCTTGTCTAACGCTACTACCGCTACCATCTCCATTGACTCTTTGGCTGATGGTTTCGACTATCACACCTCCATTAACAGAATGAGATACGAACTTGTCGCCAACAAGGTCTTCTCCCAGTTCACATCCTTCATCGAAAACGTCATCGCCAAGGCTGAACTAGATCCTCTAGATATCCAAGCCGTCCTATTGTCTGGTGGTGTTTCCTTCACTCCAAAGTTGACCACCAACTTGGAGTTCATCTTCCCAGAATCCGTTGAAATTCTAGGTCCACAAAACGAGAACGCTTCTAACAATCCAAACGAATTGGCCTCTTCTGGTGCCGCCCTACAAGCCGGTCTAGTTTCTAACTACGACAATGAAGAACTAGCTGAAGCTCTACAACCTATCGTTGTTAACACTCCACACTTGCCAAAGGCTATTGGTCTAATTGGTGCCCACGGTGAATTCCACCCAGTCCTACTTCCAGAAACCTCATACCCAGTTCAAAAGAAGATTACTTTGAAGAATGCTAAGGGTGACCTATTGGTAGGTGTCTACGAAGGTGAACATCACATTCAAGAAAAGACTGTCGAACCTGAAGCCAAGGAAGAAGATGAAGAAGACAGTGAAGAATGGTCAGATGATGAGCCAGAAGTTATCAGAGAAAAGCTTTACACTTTGAGCACAAAACTGATGGAGCTAGGTTTGAAAGACGTCAAGAATGGTGCTGAAATCACCTTCAATGTTAACAAGGATGGTGTATTGAGAGTAAGTGCCAGAGACCTAAAGAGCACTACTGTCGTTAAGGGTGAATTGTAATTTGAATAATTTCTTGTTAAAATTCACTTCACAAAACAATTATAAAGAATATTATTAGAATCATCATAACAACAAATAAAAGGGTTAAAATAATACTTTGGCATTTTATACATCAATATTTTCCTGGTAATTAATACGGGTAGATACACCTTAAATTACAAACATTACAATAAATATAGTAACTTACTTTTCATAATTTTTTCTTATTGTCCGTTTCTTGATTTTCTTACTTTTAAATAGCATCTATGTAGTTGGTATTGTAATGTGAATGTACAATGCTATGCCCATTGGTGCATTAATTTGACCTTCTTGACAAGTATTGAGCACAGAAATAACATTGCGGTGGAATTTGCGTTCTTCACAGTTATGACTTAAAAGTCATCTTTTCTAACTGTGTGACCGGAAGCCCGAAAAAAAAAATATGTAACAAACCCAACAAAAAGTGTTAGTCAGAGAGAGTATTCTTTATTAAAGTTTTCATTTTCTCGAGTGAGATATTTGTTTAAAATATTCTATGCTGATGGATAAACTCTGATTGTACAACTAGACAATCCAGACATTCTAGAAAGAAATCGAGATGACCGCTGCTGTAAGACCCGTTGTTCATATTGTTGGACTTGGTGCTGTTGGTACCGTTTTAGCTGTTGATCTTCTGAGATTCACGAACGTTTCTTTGGTACCTCTTTTCAGATCTCAAGCCAAGCTTGATTATTTTAGAAATGATTGCAAGAGCACTATTGGAATCCGTAAGTTATATGAGGAAAACACCCCGGTGTACAAGTATAAGATCGAGAATAGTGAATGTCCTACTACGTTCCCAGGTGGTAAGATATCTAACTTGATAGTCACTACAAAGACATACCAAACAAAGGAGGCCATCTCGCCATATTTGCCATATATTGACTCCAACACCAATATTATCTTAATTCAAAATGGTCTCGGTGTGTTGGAAGTGTTGAGAGATGATATTTTCAAGAACAGTAGCCAGAGACCACATCTATTCCAAGGTGTTATCTCGCATGGTATATTTCAGGATGAGGGTTTCATTTACAACCATGCTGGCTGGGTTGGTATGAAGATTGCAAGATTGCCATGGACCGATGCTGAGATGATCCAAACCTCGCAGTCTGTTCAAAATGATGAACAGAACGAACTGATTGGTCTTTTAACACAGAAAATACTAGCTAAGGAGTTTGGGATTGAACATATGTCCTACCAAGAACTTCTTCTAGGGCAATTGCACAAGTTCTTAGTTAACGCATGTATGAACCCTGTCACAGCCATTGTCGACTGTGTTAATGGAGAAATGATAGATGATTGCCCACCAGTATTTAAGTCTATTGTTGATGAATGTCTGGATGTACTAAGAGTTGCATATAAACCATTATTTGACTATGAAGAGACTTACAAAGGTAAAACTGAGTATCCAAGTCTGTCTGTAAATGATACATTGGAACCAAAACAATTAGTAAAGGATATAATAAGGGTTGGTTGTGACTTAAACGCAAAGAACAGTACTTCTATGAGACAAGACACTCTCTATTTGAGAGAAACAGAGATCAATTATATTAACGGTTACATTGTGCAATTGGCACAGACACACAACTTGGGACCTAATGCTTGTAAAGTGAACAAGACTATCACTGAACTGGTGAATCTGAGATCGGGTCTAAATAAGACAAGAGCAGAAAAAGGTGACTGGAGAAAATAGATGAATTCATTCGTTATTTTTTTTTGGTAGAATTATTTTGATAGACACTAACGATAAACGCATAGAGAAACTCAAAAGTATCATATAACAAACATTAAAGACAGAACAGTTTTTTATATAAACATAATTATTTATCAGCATACTGATGAAAGTTCTAACAGTACGGACAAATTGGTAAAGCTACCTCTCTCTTTAAGGCACCATCAATACTATTAGCCTGAAAATATGTGATCACATATAACGATACAGTATACAGATCACTTGTTTTCTTCTGCAGAAAATTTTTGCGATGAGCATCGCAAAGAGAGTTTCACTCTTATAGTGAGTGAATGTGATGAGCATATTAAGAGCTCAGGTTTGTTAACTAATTTATCATTGTTTCTTGTAGTACTCTTGGTAGAAATAATCAGAGCTATAGTAGGATGATTAGAACAGTTAAACCTAAGAACGCCAGAGCCAAGAGGGCTTTGGAGAAGAGAGAGTCGAAGTTAGTTGAGAATACGAAGCAGGCCCTGTTTGTCCCTGGTCAGACCTCTAACAAACTGTTGCACGATGTCATGGTTGATCTTAGTGCATTGAAGAAGCCAGATATTAAAAGGTTCAACAAGAAGAATGATATACATCCTTTTGAAGATCCTGAGCCATTGGAATTTTTCAGTGAAAAGAACGATGCCTCTTTACTTGTGCTATCAACAAGTTCTAAGAAGCGTAAGAATAACTTAACATTTGTCCGTACTTTTGGTTATAAGATATACGACATGATTGAGCTGTTGATCGCTGAAAATTACAAACTTTTGAACGATTTCAGAAAGAGAACCTTTACCGTTGGTCTAAAGCCAATGTTCAGTTTCCAAGGTTCTGCGTTTGAGACTCATCCTGTCTACAAACAAATTAAGTCTTTGTTCCTAGACTTCTTCAGAGGCCAGACTACTGATCTCCAGGATGTTGCTGGTTTGCAACATGTCATCTCTATAAGTATCCAAGGTGATTTTCAAGAAGGTGAGCCATTGCCCAACGTGCTATTCAGAGTTTACAAATTGAGAACGTACAAGAGTGAACAAGGTGGTAAGACTCTACCCCGTGTCGAGTTGGATGAGGTTGGACCACGTCTAGATTTTAAGATTGGTAGGGTACGCACTCCATCTCCAGAGATGGAGAAAGAAGCTCACAAGCGTGCTAAGCAACTCGACGTTAAGACTAAGAAGAATGTTGAAATTGACACAATGGGTGACAAGCTGGGTAGAATCCACATGGGTAAGCAAGACTTGAACAAATTGCAAACCAGAAAAATGAAGGGTCTAAAGTCCAAGTTTGACCAAGTAGATGACGATGAAGAAGATTACTTGAATGACAGTGAAGAGGACTTGCAAGGTAGCATGTCCGAACATGAAGATACTTTCGGCGAGGACTTTGTCACTGCTGATGAGATTGACGAGAATCAACCAGCTAGTAAAAAACAAAGAAGAGCATAAGTGTATTCTTAATACACACTTACAAACAAGAGCATTATATTCCCCTCCATTTTATTTTGTTTACTTAAATTTTACTTCATATTTAGAGACTTTCTACCTATATATTTTCCCTCTGTACCATATATCATTACAACAAGATCATATTAACAACTAATCGTAATGTGGACTGCTGATTTTATAAAAATTTAGGTAAGTCGGCAAAGATTGTATAGGCTATCTACCATTTTAAAAGGCTTATCTCTATTGCTATAGACGTCTATCAAAAAACTATCATTTATATGTATAGTGTTATACGATGCATTCTTTCGGCATGTGAAGACGTCATAACAGTCAGAGCTGCCCGTTTAAAGATCAATTAGACTGAGCATCATAATATTGCTCAGGAGGTTTGGATTGAATAGCATCAGCTATTTCTATTGCAATAGGGTAGGCGCCACAGACTACTTAAATTGGAAGCTGTTAGAAGACCAATAATTGCCTTTCTCGTTTGCTGTTCAGTTTTGCAGGGATTTGAGTTTCTTTGGATTGAAGGATAAGTTAGAGACAAGCAGAATAGCAATCTAATTTTGAATTGAGACAGTATTGTGGCTACTATTTGGTGTGAGCAATTGATATTCAGCAAATATCTATAGTAGTCTAAAAAGCTAAACTGATTGTAACTACATTTGAATTGCTCTCCGGTATTTATAAGGTAGGGAAGACGTAACTACACAGTCCTTTGTATCAGACGAGTAGGTGGGACACAATGGTGGTAAGAACTGGATCTAAGCATATGTATGAGAAGGAACGGTCTAGCTCCAACCATGAGAGCTCATCTTCTTTGGTTACGAGTCTGATGAAGTCTTGGAAAATTTCTTCTTCACCATCGTCATCTAAACGAACTTCAAGTTTACCATCGTCACCATCGACACCGGTATTAAGTAGTTCCCCAACTACAAACACAGCAGCTAGTGCTAAGGCCTATGGTTCTAGGACTTCCAGTGATTCACTATCAAATATGGGGTTTTATAAAGTGGCTGACGGTAATATTGAGGCTTATTCAAAGAAACAAATATCTTCGAGACGTACTTCTTCATCATACTCTCCTCTAAGATATGTCAATCCACTATCAATGAGTTCTTCATCAGTTTTAGAGAGTCCTAGGGCAAATAGTGGGCTTGGTCTTCATAAGTATAATTCACACGGTAACGGAGGCTCCACCTCAAGAAGAGCCTCTGGTCATGATGTTAAGAAGCCAGCTAAGTATTTTAGAGATCTGGATGAAGATTGGAGTGCTGTAATTGATGATTATAATTCACCAATACCTACCATGGTTAATGGTGGGTACGGAGCGAAAATATCAAGAAAAGCATCTGAAAGTAATACTCTCTCAAGGGTTTCCACTTCTTCTTCAGTTGCGACAAATACAACTACAAAGGTTGGATCAAATTCTTTGTCATACCCACAACTACCACAATTGAAAAGATCAGAGACAGATCATTTGCGAACTCAAAAGGAGCTTGAGGATACAAAGGAAGTGCAACACCTAAATGCCATTATTAAAAGAATTGCAAAATTTGATTCTATACTAAAAGATAAAAGTATTATAAATCTTCAAGAATTAAGGCAAGTTAGCTGGAACGGTATACCAAAGTGCCATAGGCCTGTTGTATGGAAATTATTAATTGGATATTTGCCGGCGAATATCAAGAGACAGGAAAATTTACTTAATAATAAGCGAAAAGAATACAAGGATAGTTTGGCACATACATTTTCTGATAAACATGCTAGGGACGAACCAACATGGCATCAGATTGAAATAGATATACCGAGAACAAACCCTCATATTCCATTGTATCAATTTAAAACTGTACAGCAAAGTTTACAGCGAATTCTATATCTTTGGGCTATCAGGCATCCTGCAAGTGGATATGTCCAAGGTATCAATGACTTGGCGACACCTTTTTATCAGACATTCCTTACAGAGTATTTGAGCCCTTCAAAGATAGAAGATGTGGAATCTACGGATCCACTCGATTATATGACACCAGAACAGATAGAAGATGTGGAAGCAGATACATTTTGGTGCTTAACTAAGCTACTAGAACAAATAACAGATAACTATATTCAAGGTCAACCGGGTATTTTGAATCAGGTGAAGAACCTGAGCCAATTAGTGAAGAGGATTGATGGTGATCTGTATAGTCACTTTCAAGATGAACACGTTGAATTTATTCAATTCTCATTTAGATGGATGAATTGTTTACTAATGAGAGAATTTCAAATGAGTGCTGTAATTCGTATGTGGGATACTTATCTAGCAGAAACTTCATCCGAATCATCAGCAACCTATTCACATAAGGCTGAATATGGTCCTCCAAGAACGCCTACGGAGCCCAGAGTTTCAACATTCACAACGCCTGTAAAGGAGTTTAATTCACCGTCAGCATCGATGAAAAGCGCTGAATCAACTAAGCTTTCGCAGTCATCTCTGAATGAATTTCATGTTTTCGTTTGTGCAGCATTCTTAGTAAAGTGGAGTGACCAGTTACTTGCAATGGATTTTCAAGAGATAATCACATTCTTACAGAATCCACCTACCAAGGATTGGGATGAAAATGAAATAGAGATGCTTTTGAGTGAGGCATATATTTGGCAATCATTGTACAAAGATGCTACCTCTCATTGGCTCTAGCATGAACTACGTTGCTATAGTTTTCAGATTATTTTTAAATAAGACTTATGTATATCAACATTACAGACTACCATAATGTTTTCATAATAAGATATGCCACATTTTAATAATGAGAATACCTTAGTATTAAGTTTGTCTATAGAAGGTTAGTGGTTACTTATGAAGCATCGTATATTTGCAGTACGTTCTATTTACAAATTTTCATGATACATCGTTTCCCATAACTCGATGGATTCCTTTTGAGATTCGATCGCGGATTCAAGTGTTATTTCCATACAATTTCTAAATTCTTCCATTTTAGAACGATCAAAACTTGAAACTTCTTTTTTGATTTTCTCCCCAATATCATGCCATGCCTTCTTGACGGTTATTGCTCTTCTCTCGATATTCTTTACGCTATCTCTTGCAGCCAGAAATCTTTCTTTGTTTGCAGGTTGTTTATTGTTATGACACATTTTCTCCACATCTTGTTTTTTCTTTTGGAAATCATTTTCAACAATTACTAGATAGTATCCCAGCTTAGCTCTCTGGTAGAATATCGATCTAAGACTTGCTAATGATCTTACATACTCATCAAGTGTAGCGCCCATCGTAATTGCTTCTTGTAAAGCGTCTCTTTCGAGAGAGTCCTTTACTCTTTTCTGTGTTTCAGCTAACTCATAGCATAGCTTGGTGCTACCTTTAGTTACATCTAAAGCACCCAAGCTTTCGATTAAGCTTGCTAGATCATATGTATAGCTGGAAAGTTCTCTGCGTTGCTCCTCTATCGATTCTACAGCTTTCAGCATCTTTTTCAGTTGATTCTCTAGATCTGTGATTCGGTCTAGTTCGTCAACGAAAAACTTGTCTGGTTCATTGTATTTGGGAATGGATGAGAAAGAGATATTCATGAAACCTTTCTTGTATTCGCTATCAAGCCCACCATTCTTTATCACAAACGCGCCTTCCTCTGGTCCCAGCAACTGGATTTCACTGATGTGTACCTCAGATATATCGTTGTTGTCGTTGTTGGCATTTGATCCAGTTTCATAGGATACACGCTTAGAATCCTCTGCAAAATTATCAGAAGTTAAGAACATATGGAAGTGCTCATCCCGCTGTAGATCGGAATCATTTGCTATACGTCGTAGCATGGTTTGTAACTGTAGTCTCCTTGTTTCCACAAACTCCGGTTGAAAAGTGCCCACGGTTTGCTTTTCCGGTGGAGGCGGTATCACTTTCCCCCAGTGGTTATTTTGTAGTTGTCTGTACAGCCACCTGAAGTCCCTATATCTTCTGCTTACTTGATTCTGGTTAGGGCTTAAAAGCTCAGACTCGGCATTGACTGTGTATTTGATATGGCTAGATGTCAATTCTCCAACTTTTATAGGGTCTGTAACTTCAATCTGAAAATGAATTATGACTGGTTCATCCTCGATGTCCTTTTGGCTTGCCTCCTCAGTTTTGTTGTGCACGCTTTCCGTTGGCGTTATATCGGTATTGGTGTCCATTGCCTTTTTCTTGGGAGATATGTGATATAGTGGACTTTCGACTTGTTCAAATATACTTCTGCTAGCATGCTGTGAATTTGTAACTCTATCGTCGAGTGGTTCATCAACAAATTCTCTATCTTTTTCAGCCTGTCCCAATGGGTCTATTACTGAATGTGAGCTCTCCGATTTCGCACTATTCCCGTCACTGTTCAAGGGCACTTTAATATTTCTTCTGATTCTCGAAGAGTCAAACAGTTTCCTAGGGGTACCGTGACCCTTTGCCGCTGTATAGCTCGACGCGCTGAGATCATCCTCATTTATTGATATCAAAGGCGCAGTTTGGCTCTCGAAAAGCGCCCCTGGTGTTGTTCCACGCTTGCTGGGCGACTCATTGAGTAAACCAGACAACGGATCCTCCATTGGGGCCAAATCGTTGAGCAACTCCTTCTTCGTTTCATTGTTATCACCCCAGCCACCGCTCGTAGGGTCCACCTGAACTTCCTCTTCACCATCCGAGTCTTCATTTTGTTCCTCAATTTCTTCCTCAGACAGAGCTGTTTCTTCAACTGTGTCAGCCTCTGCCAGAGGATTCAGATCATCCCAAACTGGGGCACTCAAATCGTCCTCGTAATCCATTCTTGCAAAGCGTTGGTAACCACAGCAGCTTCCTCTATTCTCGAATCCTTTCGCTTCTGAAACGCTCTGCAACTTATTCGAAAAACCCAGTGTATCTCTGTCTCAGGTTTTTGGTCAACTATCGTTAGCTCAATTGGTGATGGGTCAGAATTAAAGCTGAACATCCTGGTCCATGTTAGTCTTGGTCTTCTCATTTTAGGAATTTAAAGGGAATGATTCCCTCCCAACTTGGCAAAAGTCACTGATCACGCAGTCCATCATCCCAAGCTCGAAAGGTCATAAAGGTCTTTGAAACTTCGAAAGTAGTAATTACATGGCAATTGAGTCTGCCACCGTTAGAAGGCGATAGCAGTATTGAATTCTTCTTCCCTGCTGGTATCTAGACGACTTATTCATAAGTGCTTTATCAGGAAGTTTGGTCGATATCGTGAACTAGCGAGGTACTTTGGTTTATAAGGAAGTATAATTGGTAACGTTGCATTTTGGGTTTATTCTCAGGAGTGAAGAATATTAATTGGTCTTTTGATTTGTTGAATACAGAGCTACCAAATATGGCTGAAGTGAAGGAAGAGCAGCCCAAGAGGTTCTCGCTTTGGAACTTCTGGATCAGTTCGTTGCTGCTTAAGTTGCTACTGATACCGGACTACTACAGCACCGATTTTGATGTACATAGGAACTGGCTGGCGATTACTAATAAGCTGCCGCTAAGGCAGTGGTATTACGAGCACACAAGCCAATGGACACTGGATTACCCGCCGTTCTTTGCATACTTTGAATGGTTCCTGTCGCAGTTCGTTCCCAGCTATGTCAAGAGTGATGGGTGCCTCGATATAGTTGAAGTTGGTCAGTTTGGTATGCCTACAGTAGTGTTTCAGAGACTGACAGTCATTGCCAGTGAGATCCTGTTATTTGTTGTGTTGCAAGTGTATATCAACACCAGCAAAGTCAGTGAGAGGACCCAAAGTTTTGTTGTGGCATCGAGTATTGCCATTTCCCCTGGGTTCCTGATTATTGACCACATTCATTTCCAGTATAATGGGTTCTTGTTTGCCATATTGATTGCTTCTATTGTTGCGGCCAAAAACAAGAAGTACTTGTGGTGTGGGTTCTTTTACTCTGTTGCCCTGTGTTTCAAGCATATTTACCTGTACTTGGCGCCATGTTACTTCGTATTCTTGTTGCGAGCTTATGTTTTGAACTTGAAGGACTTCAAATTCAAGTCTTACAGGGACTTGATATTTATTGTGAAGTGGAGGCATCTGGTTAAGCTGGGCAGTGTAGTGATCGCTACCTTTGCTGTTGCATTTGGACCATTCATCTTTGACCTGCCACAATTGCTAACGAGATTGTTCCCCTTTTCTAGGGGACTGACTCATGCCTATTGGGCTCCTAACTTCTGGGCTATTTACTCCACCATTGATAAGATATTGACGATGGTTTTCTTGAAAATGCCATACACCTACAAATTAGCATCGCAATTTATCTCGCCTCCACTAATTCCTGCTTCTCTGAATGAGATTAAAGCAAAGATGGCTGCTAACAACAATGGTTCTAAAGGCCTTGTAGAAGATGTTTATTTCGTGATATTACCACAGATTGTACCAAAACTGACGTTCTTGTTAACTCTCTTATACCAAGTGTTAGCGGTGGTGCCAGTTTTATTTGATCCATCTTTCAAGAGGTTCATGGGGTCTATGACATTATGTGGTCTAGCATCATTCCTATTTGGGTGGCATGTTCATGAGAAGGCTATTATGCTAGTCATTATTCCATTCTCCTTCTTAGTGGTAAGTGACAGACGGTTGTTGTCTTCCTTTATGTTGCTGACTTCCGCTGGTTATGTCTCGCTGTTCCCATTGTTATATGAGTCCCAGGATTTCCTAATCAAGACTTTCTACACTTATGTGTGGTGTGTAATTTACTTCTTTGCTTTCAGAAAGACCACTAGACTGTCCACCAGTGTGGAGAGAAGGGTGTTTTTCCTTGACCGTCTAACATTGGTATATATGTTCTTATTGATACCGATGGTATTCTTAATACAAATCAGGGATATTCTTGGTTGGAAGTACTTGGTTTTGCAAAAGTTTGAATTTTTGAGCTTGATGGTCTACAGTTTCTATTGCTCTGTTGGTATCATAAGTGCCTGGTTTGGTCTATCATGGTTATATAACTTTGATGAGCCACTGTGGATAAGCAATGAATAAGTCACAATTCATAGATATGTACAAGTAATATAACGTTCTAATTCTGTATCAACATTTTTGCTTATTGATTGTGTTATTAGTTATTTGAGAAGTTACTGAAGTGAAGTTGTTATAGGTAACGATTGGAAAGAAATTTACTTGGCTATATATTGTAAGATTAAAAACGATTGTTTTGCTAATTATATATTTAGTGTCTTAGTGATCATTAATTAACTTTTGCAATGCGAGTCTGGCGTCATCTTGCTTAGGTATCACTGAAGTCTGTTTGGCTGTATCGATGGCGACTACGTGGTCTATCTGGCCAAAGGCAAAATTAGCCGCTAGGTATTTTGTACTCAAGGATCCTTCCATTGTGTGTTGGATTAAAGGCGTGCATTCTATAGTATTTGATATGGTCTCGGTCAGATTTTTTGGTGTTGCTGGTTCATTTGATATGGTTAGGTTTCTGGGACTTGACGGGATGTTCATCTTGCTAGCAGAGAAATCCGCATTGTCCTTTCTGGTTCTTACACTGGACAAATTCTCGTGAACTATTGGACTATGTACTTCGATACTGGGGTTCAGAGAAGAGCTTGCACCTCTTTCGTTTGACACATTTGGACTAGCCAGAGTCTTCATTAAGTTAGTGGTCAATAGGGTATTTGAGTTGCGTCTCAGTGGGGACAGCGGACCAGGTGATCCAAAATTGATCCATGATGGTGGGGTATTGAACGCTTTCGTCTTTCTAGGTGAAGTGGAGAATTGGTGGTATAGAATGTCAGGCCAGTTTCCATCGCCGTCTTCTGTAAGTAGTAATGGGTCACCACTGGAGAACTTGAAGACGAATTGCTGTTCGTTGGGGTCTGCGCTGGTTATTGGAGTTCTACCGAGGCTCTTATCCTGGCTTGTCTGAGAGTTTGAGACCATGAATTGCGTAAACGGCACGCCATCCACAGAGCGGAGAGATTTCCGGGTTCTTGGGGTTAGAGTCAAGTTATGTTCTGGGCTACTAATGTTGATGGAGAGATGGTTCTCGTGGCTCGCCAGTCTCTTTGCGAATTTAGGTGAAGAGAATTCATCGGCAAGCATCGAGTCAATGCCAAATTTAGGTGTGAAACCTGTTTTGAATTGGAAAGTGGTACCTGGAGTACAAGGAGATTTGGGGACCTGCCCGTTAGATGAGCTCTTTTGGTGTTGATGAGCAGAGCTGGCTGTGTCTTGACCGTCTAGGTCTTCGCAGATTACATTTGCGCTTGGGCCAGTGATCTCATCGTCTATTATTAATCTAGGTAAAGTATCCGTGTTTGGTTTATCGTTGTTGCTGTTGAAGTTCATCTTCTTCAACATCGACAATACTTCCCGTTTGTTGAACATTGGGGAAGTATCAGGCACAGCAGTATTGCTGGCGGTGGTTTCAAGTTCCGTGGCAGATGCCTTATCTGAGCGATCAGTTTGGCTCGAGTCCATTGAAGTTGAGGCCATGTCTTTATCGGTGGACATATCCCCAACAGCGGGTCTCAAAGTTTCACCTCCTTCGCAGATGACAGCTTCACCCTTTTCGTTGACTGTCAAAGCCAACTTGAGACCCATCCGTGACTTTATCTCATCCTGAGTGGAGTGACTGTAGTACATCCTAGGTTGAGGTTGTTTCATATTGTGGCTGGACACAGTCGGGGAACTGGAGAACATCATCGGCGGAGAACTCTGCAGAGTGTTTCTCGATACCGAGAAGAAACTCGAGTGAGAAGTAGGCGTCGATGTAGGCGTGCTGCTTCCGGAAGAGAACCCGTCCTCGTACCTATTCTCCTTGTAGCTCTTCGCAGCAGTCTTCTTCATGGGAGAGGATATGATTATACCGCGGTGTCTGCCTTTCTTGGTGATAGACACGGGCGGGGAGTTCAGATCAGTACTCATTCTCCTCTTCTTTGGAGAAGGAGTGGAGATAACCTTCATGAGCGGTTTGGCAAACGCACGTTTGCCTTGCTTCTGCACTTGCTTGGACGATTGCGCCAGCGGACTCTGCGACGGATCAGCATAGTCCTTCGTCAGCTGAGGCCTGCCTCGCCTCCTCTTGATAGTTTCCATTATTGTGCAGAAAGTATTCGACCAGCGTACTTTCTTTTATTTTAATTTTCTTGTAGTTTAATTCAATTGATTTTCTACTCTTTTTTTTTTTTAATCTACAAGGAGTTATATATATTTTTGATCTACTTTTTAAACAATGCTATATATTTATAATCTAAAAGCAAATCCTTTTCTGCTTGGGACAATGTCTATTGTCCAGTCAATACTGTTGCTTTTTTCTTTTAATGAATTTTTTTTCACTATAATGTCTTCCTCGATAAAGCATTTTTGATCCGTTCCCTTGAAGCCCAAACCCTAAACCCTAATTGCCCAGTGAGTGCGAAAAGCAGCCAGAATCTCTTCTGTGTGCTTGCTTTCTTGTATACGCTGTAGGCTGTAGGCTGTACTTCAATACCCTAAAGTTCTGGGGCATAGCAGTAGTAAGGATAGGGCGTGCAAGTGCCGGTCCAGTTGTCTGCGTTGTGGGTGTCCGTGGGGACCGTCAGGGCTTCGTCAGGGCTTCGTCAGGGCTTCATCTGCGATTCTGGGAACTCTGGGAACTCTGGGAACTCTTCTGGAATTCAAGCCCTAGGTCAAGGCCAGTGCTGTCAACCAGACGGTGCAGACAAGTATCCGTACAGAGACAAGAAATGAGAGGAAAGAAAAAAAAAAGAAAGAATTTGCTGCCATCCAAAGTTGAAAATTAAAGTGGCTGCCCTCAATTATATTTCCCGATTAGGAAATGTAACTGGATTTAGGGCTTTGAACACTGGAAAAGTGGGATAGGGCTTATTTAGGGTTTGCGGTTCGTATACATGTAGAGTCATGTGATTATTTTGGGTGAATACGATTGTTCCAATGTTTGGCAAATGGATAAAAGATATCAAGCTAGTAGTAATTCTTTTTCTTTTCATCTTAAATATATAAATGTATGAACAGGAAAGTATATGAATAAATCCTTTTGTCTTTTTTAAAAAAAAAAATTTCTTCTGGCTTAAATAGATTTGTACATGGTTTCTCTTATGATTGGAAATGGTTGATGGGGGGATAGAGTAAATACAACAGCAGGGGGGGAAATAAAAAGAGATTAAAATAAAAAGAGCATTCGTCTTTGGAATAAATAAGAATATTTTTTTTTAAGAGAAGGGACTTCTCTTGTACAAGCTTTGAAAGCGGCGGGGAAAGAAAACAGAAAAAGATATTATGCCCACATGTAGAATGAAAATAATAATGTCAAATAATAATAATAAAAATGGATGAATGGAATAAAAAAAAATTGTTTTAAGAATATTTTAGAAATCTTCCCTTCTCTCTCTCTCTCCTCTTAGTTATTTTTATTCTACTTTCTTGGCTTTGGTGGGTTGAAAACGAATTTTCTGTTCTTGATGGCGGCCCACTTGAACTTCTTGACCCATACGGACAGCAAGTACAAGGAGGATAGTAGCAGTAGAGCCTTCAAACCTGCCTTCTTTCTCTCGTCGTGTTCTGGCTCGGCGCACCAGTTCAAGAATGTGGTGACATCCTTGGCCATTTGAGACGTTGTGGCTGGGGTACCGTCTTCGTACTCGACCAGGTCATCGAACAGGACACGGGCCATGGAGATGGCACCACCTGGGAAGTATGGGTTGTAGTTGGTGCCTGGTGGCAGTTGGACACCGGCTGGTGGGTCGTCTGGGTAACCGGTCAACAGGGCAAATATGTAGTCTGCGGCACCGTGTCTGGCCTTGACGATCAATGATAGATCAGGTGGTAGGGCACCTTGGTTGGCTGCTCTTGCGGCCTGTTCGTTAGGGTAAGGGCCTGGTATGTAGTCGGAAAGCTTACCGATTCTCTTCTTAGGGTTACCTTGCTCATCTGGTTCGTCGTCGTACTCGAACTCAGCAGCCATCTCACGCACTTCCTCGTTGGTGTGGGAAACGCCAACCATTGTTCTCCAGGCGACTCTGTCCAGGGAATGGCAAGCCGCACACACTTCACGATAGACCTGGTAACCTCTTCTAATGGAGGCGTGATCAAAAGTCTGCAAAGGCCCATTGTGAGACCAAGCGTAGCTTGGAGCGTGCAGGCCGTGTTCTGCGGCAGTCATGGCCTCTGCTGTCAAGGAGTCTGCATAAAGCAATGCAGACGTGGTAATAGCAGTCAAAGTAGCACCACCGACCAGCAACTTGGAAGTCTTGGGTAGTTCCCTTGCCATAGAAAATGACCTTGTTGCAAACCGTCTATTTATAGTACTGAACATCTTCTTTGCTTGCTCTATATGTTGTTTTTTTTGGCCTTTATGATGCAGATAGTTCACCTTCTGGATTGGTTTTTTCTTATTCTATTATATCAATACCTTCGATTAAAATCTTAACAAAAAGAGAAAGTATGATTCCAACGATGTAAGAATTGGGGGGGGAGTGTAGGTTGGGTTAAGGATAGGATATAGCAATCTTGTTGATTTTTGGAATTATAATTATTCTTTTCTTTGAAGAAGAGATAAATAAATAAATAAATAAAGATGTTGGGTATGATCCTTTTCCTGAAGTAATGAAGTTTACTAATTGATGTATTTATTGTATTTCAAAGATGTGTTTTTTCTTTCTTTGCAAATTATATATTATGGGAGAGAGAAAGAGAGGAAGATAGTCCCAGATGGAAGTAACGGACCTTAGCTTGGTACTCATTTACAAGGGAACCACCGTTAAAAATATTTGTGTGTCCAGTCTTGTGTGCTTCCTTCTCGAGAGCTTATTCTCAGTTCACAGTTGATATCAAATCAGAGAGAAGAACATCTGGGGGGGGACAGAAGTTAGAAGGACCGTTTGCTCTTCCTATCCAATCAGACAAGAACTGAGCAGCTGTGCCCAATCAGAACGGACGCTTCCTGGCAAATGAGAAGCTACAAGGGTAAAAACCATGCGGAGGAAAGAAACGGTGTATTGATTCAAGTTACCTAGCACAAACCAGTAGATAGTTTCCCGTACAAACCTAGGAGAATCCGAAATACAAACTCAGACTTCCTATGTCTTCCAATACCAGGAATTAGAATATCCAAGTCACATGCTTCTGCTTCTGCGAATTAAACAGCCTATTCCCTGTTTCAGCCAATCAGCGTTGAGAATTTCACTTTTCCTTCTACCACCTTGTGCGCGAGGGGTCTCCCTTAGAGCAAGATGTATAGAGAGGGGAAGCGGAAAACCTTTTGAGAGAGAAGTTTATCGTTGTACGTGATATCTATTTGGAGGTGGGAGGACTTATCGGTCCTGTTTTTATCACTTTGTACTGGATTGAATGATCATATGATGATACGTGTTTAATTATGTTGTAGTCCACGAAATATCGATTGTTCTTTACATGTGATTTTTACGTATCAGATTACTGTTTGTACTTTTTCTTGCGTTTCTGGCTCATCCCTCGTGTTTATGGCTAAACTCTGGTTGTGCCCTGTGAAGTGCAGTTAGAGGGAGTATAAGCTAAAAAATTGTGCGATGAGCTGTTATCGAATCGGGAAGGTAAAAGTATTCCCTCCAATCCGAATTGACGTAGTGGGGTTATAGGTTACTGAGGTGTCTCTATATATACATGGAGTCCAGGATAGTGAGTAGTGCTGAACAGGCCACCGATATACGGTACAGTTTCCTGAACACATTGGATCATTTCTCGTGTGAGTATGTGCGGACGTTGTGGTTGATACAGTACTTGGACAACAAGTGTTTAGATGGTGCTAGGGACGAGGAGGCGCTTGAGTTGCAGATATGTGGTAAGGCCGAGTACTTGAACAAGCTGGTCGAAGAAAGGGTCAGTTTTTTGCAGCAGTACAAGCAGGACTTGGAGATGCAAAAAGGTATAAACAAGCGGTATTCGCAACTGCTGAGTCGGAAAAAGGGTACTTCCACAGTGGTACGGCAGAGCAGTAAGACCACTACTAAGAAGCAAAATGGCAAAAAATTGCTGTTAAAGATCAACTTGAAGAAAGCTTATAGGCGAGATATGGAACTAGAAAAGAAGCGGAAGGATTACTTGCAAAAATCAAGTAATGAGAGCAAGAAAAGAGAGGTCAAGGATGCAAATGGCGATGAAGAAAGGTACTGTTTTTGTAATGATGTCTCATATGGGGCCATGATTGCTTGCGATAACTCCAAGTGTGAACGTGAATGGTTCCATTACCCCTGTATAGGTATGACCAAACCCCCTTCTGGGAAGTGGTATTGTAGCGAGAAATGTAGACTCCAGGGAGGCAAGAAATGACAACTCCCCTTACTTCCACCTCCTACATCTAATGTACTTCTCATTGAATCATAATATATAGCATTATTTTGTTTACTTATTCGATATTCAATTGTAGTATTTGAACTAAAAAAAATAAAAACGACTCAATTTTTGGAATAACAACAAATATCTTTTTACTAACCTTGTAGAAGCCAGGGCTCTACCACAGTAAATTACGTCAAATAGGTATAATTACTACCCTCTAAAAATATCCTCTTTCAGAAATGGGTACCCCTTAATACATTATTGACATACTAGAGACTAGTATTTGATTCTATAGCTAGCAGGTGTGTCAATAAGAAGGTACCCTTTTTTTTGTGCTATATGATAGATGGTGAAGAAATACCGCAATTCCAAAATTATCACACTGAAATCTGTAAATCGGAATTAAGTGAGACGAGTGGGTTTTTCCTCGAATGTTGGACAAGTTTTCTCGATATCGTAGCTTTTGTTTGTTGATTAAGAGGATACATGAAAGAAAAAATTTCAAAAATAAATCTGGGGTACTTCTCCACTGTAATTGTGAATAAGCTACACAAGTCTCGGAAAAACTATATCGAAGTGTATGTATTTTAAATCAAGATTTTATCTGCCGGCCTTCCTTCCCCAGGAGGTATTTAGAACTCTTCCGTTTGCTTCTGACTCTCAGTTCTTAAACTCCCGCGATAATTTTTTTTCAGTGTATTGCAATCCAAGAGTTCACATGCCAATAGAAAATACAGCACAAGGGGAAACTCTTATCTAGTGGGATAATGAATCAAAAAAAGAGCCCGTATCAGTGGCATATATCCAAATGATTCCAGTTAGATAGATTACTAGTAATGAAAAAGTAAAAATTAGTCTTGATCATTTGTACGGTGCATTTACTCTTACTGCAGAAATCACAATCATTTTTCGGAAAAACTAACCAATGGATTTACTGAAAAAGACGTAGTTGCCAAGTAGAAGAAAGCGCCTCTTGGAGAGGAGGCACCCAGTACTTTGAAGTGGGGGCCCCCAGTAAAGGAGGAGGTTTTTGCCCCACCCACCCACTGAAAAGTGCCCAGCATTGCGTAGTGCACTTCCGTTAGCCCACCTTCAAAATGATAACAATAGTTTTTCCGTAAAATGTGTCATTTCGTGAGTCCTGAGAAGACGCCCTCAGAAATCCAGGTACCAACGCAACAATTATTGTGGGGGACAGGGCAGCCCCATGTAGCGGAAAAACTCATATCCATAACACACAGGCAGAAAGTAAAAAGTAAAAAGGAATTAGTAGAAATACGCCCTTTGTCCCAATCACAAACGGGAAAATAGTTTTTCCGAAAAATCTCAAATTATTTGTAGGAGGGTTTCACTAGCCGGCAGTTATGATTTTGCTGTTCTTGTTCTTGCTCTTGTTCTTGTTCTTCCGTTCCCCTAGTCCCTTTGTTCTGTGGCTACCAGGGTTTCTGTGCCTCCTGTTCAGGCTTTCTTTTTTATCCGGATCTTCACAAGAAATCAGCAGGGAAAGTTCTCTTTCTTTTTTCATACACCGTTTTAGACATTGCAGTAGATAGTGGGGGGAGGAGGAGGGTTCAGTATTCCCCCCTCCAATAAAGGGCCTGGAAGTTGTTAAAAATAATAGTAATATTGGAAAGTATACAGTCAGAGGAACCCTCTTTTCTTTGTCCTTACAAATCCCCACTTTCTGTCCAACACATACCAGTTTCTTTTGACAACTGGATAACAGATGTTTGTTATAAAAAGGTCCATGAGAATATTTCAATCTTGGTATTTATTTTGAAAGGAATCATAACTTGATAAGGCATAACAACAAACACTGCATAGTTTATCATTGCTTAACCGGATTGCATTGATAATAAACAAAAATATACACAACACAAACACAACTGCTACAATGACTAGTTTGGACGACACTATCATATCTCGTCAAAACTTGATGTTGCTTGACAACGTCACCAACTATAACAAGCCAGCTTTGGACTACTTCCACCAGGACTTTGATTATTCCACGATGGACATCTCTTTGTCCTGGAGTCTATTACTAAAGATGAGGAAGCACAAGGTCCTAAGACTGCCAAGTTGTTCCAATGAGGATGACTTGGATTACAATATCTACCTGGAGAGACTTCACCACTGTCTATGGAGACGGTGGTCTATGAAGCTATTCAAGCTGGAAGACATAAGGCTCGATCCATTGGCTATCAACTGGAATAAAGATACAGATGTAACTGTGCTTTATGGACCGGACTTGTCTGTACCAGAGGCCAACAACAGAACAGAACCAAAGAAGAAGTCAAAGCCTACTTTGAAATCCTGTTTGGCCCACTCCGCTGATGATGATGAAGAAGCTGAATACTACAATGACTTCTCATCCAAATACGACTACTCATCTTCCGTAAACTCAAGCACATCTTCCATCTTCGAAAAAACATACTCAAAAGATGAAGATGAGCTTCCTCAGAAGAAGAGTTTAAGATTTGATGATGCTGTATTCAAGAGAGTTATCGACCACTCTGGTAATTACCATGAGATCTACACTATCATCAACGATAAAAGGGAGCAGTGGAGAAGAGAACAGAAGAGAATGTACTCTCGTCATAAGAACTCCCATAGCATAGATTTCGGAAATGCACCTCCAATGTACATCTCCTAATATGATTATATTCCTACAACATGAATCGAGAACTATCAGGTCATAGTTCTTAACTTCATATTCCAGGCAAACAAACAAATTAATAATAATCATTTGATTTGATTAATTCTTTAATGATAGCATTTTAATGACACGACTAAATTTTAAGACCAAAGATCGCACTGTAATTTCAATTTGTTTAATTTTTATTTAATACGCACTCGCAATTTCAACCTTAAGAATTTTTTATATTGCATAGATAAAATATAGTATTTAATACAATTTCAAAGATATCCTTCTAAGTTACTAATAACAATACTTTTTGTATTTGTAATTGCGACATGGCATTCTGGAAACTAACATATCGTTAATGGGGTTTCGCTTCGGAAAAGCGAACAAAGTCCGCACGGCAGTAAAGAAAAATAAAATAAAAAAATCGGAAAATGTTGATTATTGTATAATATATGAATATTGGAGTTATGCAATAGGTTTTTGGTTATCTACTACAGCCAACGCTCATGAATGAATGATCTATGTCATTGGTTGCAAATTTAAAGCTTTCAATTGGTTCAAAGAACAATGAATTTGTGCTTAGAGATGTTCAATTGTGGGAAACCAGTGACACGTCAATTTTAGATGCTGGTCAACTGAAAAGGGTTCAGAGTTATAAAGGTCGGTTTGTGGCATATGTAGATATCAAGAAGCTTCCCCTATGGATCAAAAACCAGCAGAGCCGCGAATTGCAATGCTTCACACGCAGTTCAACTACCTTGCGCTACTTCAGTACAAAGTTAGGCGTTAAGCAAAGAGGCATAGTGTTTGAATGCATACCTTTGACAGAAAAAGCTGACAACCAAGGATGTTGTAGTTATTATATATTTTACAGAAATGAGAACGTGGTAAAGGTTGTGCAAGTAGACCTGTCTATAAAGGCAAATATTGATCTGCAGATCAAGCAGATCAAGTCGACTTTATCAAATCCCCAACAGGCTGATGTGAAGAAATTAGACTCAACTGTATCTGCAACAATTGATTCCCGTCGGAATTCTGATATCACCAAAATAGTTTCTGAAAATATAGAAAGACATGAGCACAGAACTTCAAAAGTCCTGAAGAGCATGTTATCTAATGACAAGAAGATACAGGTAAGAGATACTTTATCAAAATTAATTCTGGCAGGATTGAGATTGAGAGGCTTGTCTAGCACTAAGTCTGAAACTCAGAAATTATTTCGAATAACATTATCTGCATCTGAATTTGCTCATAGAAAGGACCTAATACAATTGCAAAGAGGACACACTAAGGCAATTCCATTTGAAGAAATGCAAGAGACCGTAGAGACTCTTTTGAACCTTTTTACAAGAAATGGATAGCTAGCAATTAAGTGCTGCATACTACTATTCTTGACCATAAGAATTGTTGTGCTGAGAGACGAATGGTACATGACTTTGTTACCCCAGACAATTTTAGAAGTGGCGAAGTGTGTTCTTGCCCTAATTTTATAGTTGGGCTCAAATTATATAAACGAGAACTCACAAGATACTTTAAAGGAGCGTATTTCGATTACCCCTAGTGGTTGATATTGAGGTAAATGATTGCTAATATTACTATTTAGTCTTTGAGGAGGGATTGATAACGTTTAAGCAGTACAATAGGCAGGTTTATTTGATAGAACGTAGCGGATAAAGATGGGTCAGGATAAGCACCTTTTCGTATTGATCCATGGATTATGGGGAAATTACAAGCATATGAAATCACTTGAGAAAGTGTTGGATGCCACATTGAATGGTAAGAAGAGTGGGAAGGATAAAGATTATGTATTTTTTTTGCCAAAACAAAATGCAACCTTTAAGACTTTTGATGGTATTGAGATTATAGGGTATAGGACTTTGCTTGAATTATGTGAGTTTATGAAGGAATTTAAAGATGGAAATATAACAAAAATAAGTTTTGTTGGTTACTCACTAGGTGGACTTGTTGCAAGATTTGTTGTGGGAAAAATGTATTCCGAATGTAATGATATTTTCGGTAACATCGAAAGATGCATTTTCATGACAATGGCTACACCACATTTAGGTATTCAATTTTACAACCCACTGGGGTATCTACATCGGAAGTTATTATTTTCGACATTTACTGGTCTGGGCTCTACTATCTTGGGAAAGAGTGGTAGAGAATTATTCATTGCAAACTCGAGTAATGATATTTTAGTCAGACTTAGTGAAGGTAAATACATTGAGGCTCTGGAGGAATTCAATCACAGGATTTTGTTCGCGAATGTAAAGAATGATAGAACAGTTGCATTTTTCACTGGTTTTATAGCTGATGTGGACCCTTTCCTAGAATCAGATAATAGGATTAAATTCGACTTCGAATCTAAAATTCCGGGCAAGAGTTACTCTAGGGCAAAACCTAGAATTGTAGATTTGAATAAACTTGATTCAAATGTGAAGAAAGAGAAGACTCAGCATAACCCAGTCAAGTACTGGTCACGCACCCTACTATTACTTGTACTAGTTGTATTCTTAATAGTACCATTTGCATTTTTTTTCAATATTGGAGGAACCATATATAGCTATGTGGCAACATGGAGATACCGTAAGATGCTGAAAAGTAATGAATTCCCCAAACTTATAAAAGAAAAAGCAGGCTTCAGCGATCAGCTTAAAGGATATATGTCAGATGCTTATAGCAATGTTATGAGTACAGTTATCGATGATGATAGTCAGATTGAGAATGAAGATACACCAAAATTTGTTGATGAGGACTCTAACAGCTGGACTAATCTTCTATCTAAATATACTCATCACGGAGGTACTGAAGAGAAGTGGAAGAATAAATTCAAGAAAATGCCCTTGACTAAGGAGAGACAATTGATTATGAGAAATCTGAATCAATTAACGTGGATCAAAATTCCAATCTATGTTAAATTCTTAAATTCTCATGGAGGAATTGTGGCAAGAAATGGCATTTCAGAATCAACGGCAGCCACAAGTGTAGGGTCCGTAGAGTTTGCAGGACAATTGGTCTCTTATTTAATCCACAATGCAAACAATAAATGAAGATTATTTGGAAATCATATAGCGAATACATAACAGATAAAGTACACCATTTTAATGGATAATAATACCTCATCTTAACAGCCAAGTAATTGCGACAATATTAAAACGCTAGCAAATATGGAAGACTTCATTCTAAAAGCAGACAAAAAATAAAAAAAAATAGAAGAACTCCTCATAGGGGGCTCGAACCCCTGACATTTCGGTTGTCCTCGTTGACGTAAAAGCCGAACGCTCTACCAACTGAGCTAACAAGGATGAGTTCTTCAGAAGACGCCTCCGACGGAGAGGCTTTTACCGGCATCAACATCAATTCGTATATTACTACATATAATGTGATATAATCTCTAACACAGTTCTATGATCGAAGGACCTACTTATGTCACGGTTAATATGCCAAGGCGGTTAGCAATCAGGAACTTTATGTGAGAATGACTACCTTGGGATGCCAAGATAAAAGAATTGTGAATTCATTAACATCTGGTCATATTATGGACACCTCAGGAAAACAAAAAGCAAAGGTGTTTCGATAAGCAATGAAGTTTTTACAGTAGCATATTCGTTATCTTAGATTGCGTACCAAATACGACAATCATAATATTTCAATTAAGAACCACAGGATAGCATGCCTCACTGAAGATACCTCTCAGCTCATCGCAATGCAGTTTTTGCCAGATAGAATTCGATGTTTTTCCTATTTAGGAAATGTGTAAATAAGAAGTGGAAACTATTTTTCAGTTGACTTCTACGAATCTTTCTTAGTGAAAGGTACAATCGATTCCAAAAAAAAAGATATTGAACTCCATAACAGAAAGAAAAACAAACAATAATACCAAAGAGAAAAGCAAGGAAGTTGTTCAATAGCCTAGCAACTTGTGGTACCTAATTGGGCGGTTATACTCCTCGAGTTCGGGTTCACATTGTATGTTGGAGTTTGGCTCAGTAACGTTTATTATACTGTTAAGTAATTGGAAAGAAACTACAGACCTGGAAAAGAGGCATAACACACAAAAAAAAGTTGACACAAGGATAAAGACTTCGGTTTTCAAAACAGTGAAAACAAGAAATAATATTTAGAAGAAAGCGTTACTAGGAAATTACATTCGGTTGGTAGTTGAATATAGAATAGAGGAAATTGAGCATGTCGGCATTCCCGGTATCTTCACCAACCAGGAGAGTAGATCAAGGAATGCGAAATATTGACATTATGAGGAGTCCTGGAACACCGAGGTTGAACTCAACAGGAAGCACACTTTGTAGTTCAGGGGAATTTTTGAAGTTAACCCCAGTTAAAATCCTAGAATTTGATTCACCTATAGCTAAGGGTCTGTCCAGAAGCACTAGTGAATTACAAGCTAGCAAATTATCGACAGTGGATGGCATTTACAAGGAGAATTTCACTGTAATAACGAAGCAGTTAGAGAAACTGCTTGAAGACCTCAATGTCATATATAGAGATATTGGATACTCAAATACCGAAATTCTAACTAAAGAGAAACAAATTTTTAACACCATATCAGACTCGATAAAGGAATTCTTTAACCAGGCCGAAAGCGAGATGAGTAAATTGACGATAAATATAGAGATTGAGCAAGATATTTTGAATAAGATATTAGAAATAATAGGTGACCCAAGTGGGATCAAAACAATTCCTGACTTATACATCAGGAATGCTATATTACAACAGACAAGAAAAACTGTTCCACAATCACCAAAAAAGCCACTATCTTTACTTAATAAAAAGAATATTCTGGAATCTGCAAGGGAGTATATTTATAACGTTTATCTACCAGAGTTAACAAAATTTCTTGAGAAATGCCTCGACCTACAACATTTGACAAATGCCATCGGAATGGACTTGAAGGATATTAGTGAGGAAGAGAAAAATATACTCAACAATCTAAACGAATCTGATAACTTAGAACAAATCTATGAATACTTGACCAATGGCTCTCCTAAGAACAAGATTTCACTGATATCTGAGGTAATAAAAAAAAACAAAGCAGAGCTACTTAATAACCCTTGCTTGCGCGATTTGTCAACCAGTAAGTATGAGTTGATCTCAAACTTGCTTGAGAACCTGAAAGTTGAGTATTTATCAAGGATTGATAAAGTTTGCACGGAGGGACAAAGACTAGAAATCCTACTAAAGGACCTTAGACTGGATGCTCGCAAAGTTATACCGAAAAAAATGAGACAAATACTGGATCATTACAGAAATATAGATAGCTTCTCAATTGCCAGTATCGAGACCTATTTTGAAGTTTCCAAGTCCTCCCTAGCCGAATTGCATTTGACATATGACAAATATAATAAGATACATGAAGAAAAATCAAACACAAAACATTTGTGGATGCTAAAATGTAAACAGTTGTGGAATTTACTGAATACATCCAATGATCAAATAAAGATATTTGTGGAGAGTAACTCTGATTTGTCAGACTCAACCATGGAGAATATTCATAATGAACTAGAACGGCTGGAAGAGATGAAGAAGAACTTAATTAAGGAATTGATAGATAATACTTATAAGAAGGTTGAGAAATACTGGGATATACTGCAGTATTCAGAGGAAGAGAAAAAAATATTTTCCTCTAGGATTGAGGAAATGAGGCATACATCAAACTCATTGCAGGACGATGAGGACACATTGGAAATCTGTGAAACAGAAGTTAAGAAATTGGAAGAACAGTATAGTTTGTACAAGCCTGTGTTAGACTTATACGAGGAATTTAATTCACTTTTGTCAGACCAAGCATTTTTAGAAGCAAGTTCAAAAGACTCCTCAAGACTGCTGGCCAGGAATTCACATAAAATATTGTTGAAGGAGGAAAAAACAAGGAAAAGAATTACTAGACATTTTCCTAGGGTCATTTTAGAGCTGAAAGATAGGTTGATAGAGATGGAATCAAAATTCAACAAACCTTTTCTTGTGGATGGAGTGAAAGTTTTGGACATTGTGAGCGTGCAAGAGAAAGAGTTACAAAGTAAATACCCTCGTAGTAGGATTGATACAGGTAATAGGCAAAGTTTAGGAAGGGTATCTAGCGCTGGTAATGGGTTGAGGGTAGCAAAACCTGTTATTACCAATTCTGGTAGAAAGGTAATTAGCGGTCAAAGGACCACTCATTCCAATAGAGGAGTCATAAATCAAGGAAAAACTTCGATTGCTCGCTCAAGTTCGGATTTATCAGATATGGAAAAGGCGATGCATCGTAGACGGACTGACGTTAATGTGTCGACAGCATTAAACCGGAACATTTCTAATTTAAGTCAAAAAAGCCGCCGCCATAACTTTGGATACTCTTCAACGACCATTCTTTCCTCGAACAATGCAACTATAAAAACACAGCCAAGACTATCTCAAACAAGGGACCTAAAGCCCAGACAATTATTTCCACTTTCGGTTAGTAAGCAAAATGTACAACCAACCAAGATACCTATACTTGAAAAGAAAGTTTCTTTTGAAGCAATGACACCAGGTAACAAAGAGAACGTTGACTACAATCAAGAGATTGACCGGACCCGGAAGACTAATAATAATTACGCAAGTCCTTATCAAGAGTCAGCCAAAAGCGTCTATAAGTTATCGATGTCTCCTGAGGGAAAACCTAAATTAGACGTTGAACAAAACGCATATAATATAAGTTTCGATGAAAATAGTTTTTTCGAAAATTAATTGACAATTATTGAGTCATTCTAAGATTTTAGATTAAATGCTGTTCTTCTGTTGTTTAGAGACTAACATATTACAATCCACAATTATTGATGTCTGTTTCATTAAAAATTATAGGTATCCTGTATCATTACATGAAAACCATTCTGTCACTTTACGTGACAGACACTATTATTTTAATATAATAGTTGTAACACTAAGATAATATGTGTATTTATAGCATACATAATTCATAAGCAAACTCTACATTAATGAATAATGATCGATTTTTACCACTCCTTCAATTCCTGTCCCTCAGGTAGTGATGTCTCTACCGGTGCCTTTTTGACTTCTTCCCAGTTAGTATTCAATGTGGTACCATTACTTTCAATAAATGATTTCATCATTGCTCGTCTTGTATCTGGATCAGCATCGGCATAAAGTTGCTGGAAGAACGCATCTGTCGATTGATTCTGATCAGTTTCATCATCATCTATGTCTATCTTCGACCAATCTATCTTCTTTTTAGACGAATTTGGATATGACAGAGAATCTCTATTGTTTCCAGTTGCATTCGTTGTAGCAGTTGGTGGAATGTGTAGGTCATTAGTGTTTGCCTCGTATTCTAAACTTTTCCATTTAATATTCTCCAGTTTCTTGAAAGTTATTTCAAATTTTTTACTCATAACTATTACGCTATATTCTTGAGGATCGACGTTATGGGCCAAATCGATGTTGTACTGAAATTCTGATCCTTTATCAGGTATTGGGTAAGAGATTGACAAGTGTAAGCCCTCTATCTTAATATCCATGCTATCTTTATTTGCCGGTAAAATAGTAGTAAAGAAAGAAACAGTAAGTTTATCGGTAGACTGGTACCAGTCAGTCCTTACCTTCATATCAGGAGGTGTAGGTTTAGTATCGTCGATATTTATTGTCTTGACGGCCTCTGTAGGTACATCCAGGTCAGATTTGCCCTTTTTGTCGGTGTCATCGCCATGTTCGCTGTTCATCTTAGCTAATTTATTCTTTAGTTTATCTTCCCATAATGCAAGTGTTGGGTCAGCATACCCATAGCTCTTTGCTCTTTTCAAGTATGTCTCTGCCATTTTGTAGTATTTCAAATTGAAGTGGTGTACAAAGAACCTGAAGTAAACCAGACCGATCTTGGCCCTGTCGCCTCTCTCCATGGCCACATCTTCAGCCTCTGCTAAACAGCTCTTTGCTTCATCCAATGTCTCAACTGTACGGTATTGCTTGTCACCAAAGTACAACTTTTCATAGCAGGCAGCTTTATAGATCAGAGCATTTAGTGCCTTTGGAGACTCCTTAAGAATTCTGTTGTACAATTCAAGTGCTCTCTTCGGGTCACCCTCCTCATAGAGCACATCATAGGCTACTTTCAAATCCTTTTCGATGGGCATAGTTCCTCGTATGTTCTCTGGTTGGGGGTGAACTTCCTTTCAACATTCTACACATCACATCTTTTCATTCATGAAACTTTTTTTATCATCGAAGCCAGTAAGGTCAATCAAAACTACAAATCAAGTCTACATGGCTAACAAGCAAGAGAATGGTATCTGTCCAAGAGCTGGAGGGCCTGTCTCAACTGATATATAGGATATATATTGTAAAATAGTACTGAAAGGACTTGTAACAATTCGTTTACGCGGGGCGGAAAAGGCACACGTATGAGCTCAACGTACAGACATCTATACCCACCTGTGCGCAAGGCTAAGGCACTGAATATACCAATATATGGAGGCGATGAGGTGGGAAGTGTCCCCAGCATTTAAATGTGCAATTTCCTTGATTTCTTGCAAAATGAAATGAAAATGACGTCTTTCTTCATTTAACTGAAAAGACGTCAAAGGGTCAGGAAAAAATTAAAAAGCAGTGCAAACCGGATCACAACTGTCAATAGTATTCAATTCTGGCGGTTGAAGGGGGGGATATATACGGTAGTGATTGTAGTTCTAATACTGAGAACGAGGCAAACGGTTAAGCAAGGTTGAGTTTCTAGGAAAGAGAAAGAGCGCGGAAAGAGACATATATCATTGGATTGTTAGGCCATGAGCGAAGACAACGGTGCTAGGAACTCGAGTGAGAGTATGAGAGGGAAGATGGATGCGGATAAGGAGTCAGTGGCGGCGGCCTCCATGTCTCCGACGCTTTCTGTCGGTGCGGGTACCACGAAGTCGATCATGAATGTCGGCGGGAAGTCAGGAGCTGTGGTGAGCAATACGCCTGAACCAGGTCTGAAAAGGATACCCACTGTGACGTTTAGTGATTCCAAGATAGTTGGATCGAATAAGTTTGGTGCCAGTGACGAGCGGAAGCCAGGCGCGCTAGGAGGTGCGGAATCTGCTCTGGATAGCAAGGAGCTAGAGAGTCAGGGGATGGTAAATTTGCCACAGATACTACATGACAAATTGGTCGATAGAAGAACACCATCTAATGGGTTGCCTGACATACAAGTGCCTTTACCGGAGAAAGAGGAGCATCCGCATTTTCTGGTCGAGGACCCATTGCACAGTCCAAAGGTTAGGTCCAGGGCTAACAGTTTGAGCCCCAGCACGCCACAAGTTGATCTGAATGGTGTACCTTTGAGCACAGCTATAGTTAACGGGAATGATGTCAAACCAGGAATAAAACCCATTACTTCTAATCCATTGGAGAGGGATGGTTCTGTTTCCGTGAGTAAGGGATCCGAGCAACCTCTCCTAGAATCTGTGATCGAAGAAGCTAGTTCTACTCCAGGTATGGCGAATATTCCCAAGAGAGAAAATGCAAAGAACTTGGACATGAGACTCCCACAGGATGATGGTAAGATACATATTCTATTTGGTGCGACGGGCTCCATGGCTGTCTTCAAGATCAAGCCGATGGTGAAAAAATTGGTAGATATCTACGGTAAGGATAGGATTAGCATTCAAGTAGTGTTAACCAAAAGTGCTGAGAAATTCTTGAACAAGAAAGTCGTAAAGAAGGTAAAGCCTCACCCTGAGAGTAATGAAGACCCACTCGATGTGGTGACGAATATACCAGGCGGCACGATAAACGAGTGTGCAAAACTGAAAAATGGCGGCGCTGATGCGCAGGGATCCCAACATTCGAATGGGTCCACGAACTCGACTCCAGATAAAACAGCGATCGGCAACAATCCTTTCCAGCTGGAAGGTGGTCCAGTGATACAGATATGGCGAGACCAGGATGAATGGGATGTGTGGAAGCAAAGAAGCGACCCTGTGTTACATATTGAATTGAGAAGATGGGCCGATATTTTGGTGGTTGCGCCTTTGACAGCCAACACGTTGTCAAAGATAGCCTTAGGCCTGTGTGATAATCTGCTGACATGCGTTATAAGGGCTTGGAATCCAAATTTCCCAATATTTTTGGCACCATCCATGGTTAGTAGCACATTCAATTCCGTAATGACAAAAAAGCAGTTGGCTATTATCAAGGAAGAGATGCCATGGATAACAGTGTTTAAGCCATCAGAGAAAGTGATGGGCATAAACGGAGATATAGGTCTTGGTGGCATGATGGATCCAAACGAAATAGTGGATAAGGTTGTAATGAAATTGGGCGGGTACCCAAAGGAAGAGGACGAAGATGAGGATGATGAGGATGAAGATGAGGACGAAGACGAAGAGAACGAGACTTGTCAAGAGGGAGAAAATAAGAAAGATGAAGATGAAGATGAGGATGAAGACGACGATGACGATGAAGACGACGATGACGATGAAGATGAAGATGAAGATGAGGAGGATGAAAACAATGGTGGTGCTGAAGAAACACTACAGCCTGTTGAGAACAGTCAGTAGTTCCCATTGTTAAATATTATTTATAATGCATAGAAGATTCTTTCAATACAAGTCTATAATCACATGAGTTGCACTCATAAACAACGATAAATCTCCTGGTCCGGTATTTCGGTTCAATTTTGAACTCCTTTGATGTGGTGAGCTCTGAATGACTTTTCCTTATTTTGCAGAGGAGAAGCAGTTTTTCCGTATTTCCGTTTACTTATCTTTTTTGGGACCTTATCACGCACTGAGAGGGGGCGAATTACAATCTGTTTAGTAAGTATTGCGTATTGCCTATCCTTTGAGGCATATGGGTGATAAGGATCCAGATGTGGAAGGAGAGAATTCGCTGGGATGACTCTTTAGAGGCCTTCGCTGGGGGGGGAAGGGTTACTGATCTTCCATTTCTGCATATCTATTCTTTTTTTGGCTGTGTGGTGGCAACTTGACCCACTTTTCTAATCTCCTGTCCTCAATAGGATCATACTCACAGGGTGGCAAAATCCAGTTTTCTCTGGTGAAAGTGAGAATCGTGAGAATCCTGGGTATTGTGGACCATGGGCAATAATAGAGGTGTGTAGGGAGAACTCAGTGTGTGAAGAGAGGGGGGGGAAGGCTATTGTGAGAGTAAAAGTTGTAGCTGTTAGTAAATAACCATTAATAATGTAAAAAAAAGCCAACATCTTCTATAAAAAAAAAAAGGACGCATTATAAATACTTCTTATCTTTTTGCTCGAACAAAGGTACCTTAAAGTCAAGGAATTATATCATTAGTATATAATAAAGAGACAAAACAGTATCAAGAAATTGGACAACGTTATTCAATAATACAAACGTTGTTCAAACCAGAGGATAGCCATTAATATCATATAGCAAATAACACAACAATATTAAGCATGAACACTAAGGAAGAAGAAGTTAGAGTTGAGGAAGCTAAGAAAGGGACGCCTGAGAGAGTGGAAAGTATATTGAACGGCGATCAAGAGGAGAACTCCAGCATAACATCTGGTGCTAGTCATGGCAAGGTCACGCCGATGCTCTTGAAGCAGCTATCGTCGTCTTCATTCAGGTCAAGCATATCTGAATCATCCAACACATCCATAACATCTCTAGTGAGCACAACAGAAGCCAAGAGCCCGGGAAGCTCAGGAAGTTCGACTAGTACCAAAGTAGGCAAGAAATCTAGTGGCTTGAAGAAGAAGAAGAAGAAGAACCAGTGCTACTTTGACAAATGTACAAGTGTGGCTTCCAAGTTCGTCGGAGACTGCAATTTCTGCAAGGGACATTACTGTTCCAGACATAGGCTCATGGAAAACCATGCCTGTGAGGGTCTAACCTCCTGTAAAGAGCAAATGCATCAGAGAAACGCAGATAAATTGGCCTCCGAACAGACGCATACGAGGAAGATTCAAATCTAAAACAAAAATTAATTTTAAACAGACATTCACAACAAGCATATTCACGTATTTTTACTTCTCTTGAACACCAAATAATTTCGTCATGATCATTTATCAATTCCCTTTTCAACCATACTATTCTTATATGTACTATTGGATACCTTTTATTTCCCTTTATTTCTAATTTTTCTTTCACGTTCTACTTCAATTCAGAAACTAATATTTTTTCGCTAATACCATATATAAGTGCTCAAACTAATATATAATGCTAGCATACTCTAATTCTATTCCCAGTGTTGCCATTTCTTTGATATAACCCCGACATCGGTGTTATACATCGTTGTCTGTATATCGCTAAGTGATCGCGTGCATTGGTCCGTCCATTGTGCTCCTTCGAGAAAGTGATTCAAGTCTTCTAAGGCATCGAAGACCGTTTTTCGCCCAATTTGTACGGACGTTTCAGTGGTTCCCATTGTTTGCCAAAAAAAAATTTTCCAGCCAGTAAGCAGTCTATACCCAATGACCCAGAGAAGACAATGCGATGCCCATCTCATAAAAGGAAGAGATTCCATTGTTCTTTTTGTTTCAGATATGGGAGACCACCGTAACGAGGATAAGCAATGGCTAAGAGACCTTTGGGATTAGGTAAGCAGAAGCAAAACAAGAAGACTAAAGTTGAGAGCTCTTCTGGGGAAGTTTCCCGTGAAAGCACTCCAGTTGCCAGTCAGATTGAGGTTGAGCTAGCGGATGACGTTGATGCTGATGACGAGTTGGTGCAGTTGAAGGGTCTGTGGCAGACTTACTTTGACTCTGACAGAGACAGCGAGTATGTCTTGAACGGTATTGTGCATGAGTGTGACCGTTTGTTGCGTGAAGCTGACAAAGAAGGCAAGATCAAGGAGTTGAGCGATGTTTTCCACGCCATCTATGCGCTGGCTTTGTCTGAATTGACTATCTTCAAAGCAGGTGAGGAAGAGGACGAGAAGAAGAAGAAGGAAGAGATTGCTCAGTTCTTCGACAACGCTTTGGAGAGATGCAGCTTGGGTGAGTCCGACTGCGGTAAGTCTGATCTATTGGACCTGGTTAAGGCCAAGGTTATCATTCAAAGAATTCCATTGGAGCACATGTCTGCCCTCACTGTCAGCAGCAAGAGTGGTCTAAACCTAAACACTCTGGTTGAAGACGCTAAGAAGCACTTCAAAGTCTCCACCAAGGATTTGAGCTTGGTCTATGAAGTTCTAGAGATGTTCGATGATTTGTTGGATATCACTGAAAACTTCGGTCATGAGGAACAAATCGCTGAAGGTTTGGACAGTGACGATGAGGAAGATCTAGAGCCAATCCAATTGGACAAGAAGCACCCAGTCTACGAAATGCAACAGAACCTGGCCTCTAACTACAAGTGGTTGAAGGAACAATTGATTGCCCTGCTAGGCCAATTGAACAAGAAGGACCACGCCAAGTTGTACCACTTGACCGCGAAGAAGATCGGTGAGCTATACTTGAAGGATGCTGAGGAGCCAACAAACGTATATCTGTCCCTAGCCTACGATGACGATGAATCTAAGCAATCATCCAAGGACTGCAAGGAATCTCAAGCCAGCGCTTTGAAGCTAGTTCAGAATGCCATCGACTACTTGGACAAAGCACAAATCGAAGATGAGCCAGAAACTTGGGCCCAGGTTGCCGAAGCATACATCGATCTCGGTAACCTGCATGACAACGAGTCCTCTGAGCAAGAAAAGGCTTACCAAACCGCAGAGACATTATTGACAAAGGCCAATACTGCTACCCACGGTAAGTACGACGACATCCTGGAGAACTTGAAGCAATAATTGCATTCCTAATTTTTCTACATGATGATACAAACTATAGACTACGTGTTCTTTAATATTTATAGCTTCATATACACTTTTATAAAATAACACCAACAATTTTACTTTACTTTACCTTACTTTACTTTAACCATCTACAAGCATGAGAATTTCAAAGTTAATTTAATGTTTAGTATATGTTCACTACTCTTTCCAGCCACCAATGGCATATATACTACAAATAGCTAACCACATGGTAAAAACAAAATCATTCGTACACAAGCAGCTAGGTAATATACAACTACACGTAAAACATGTGATCTCCATAAAAAAAAGCGTTCCACGGATCCGCATTGTCTCTGCGAGTGGTTTGTACAGTATGGACGCAGCAGTGCTTCTCACAACGTTTTGTACGCGTTTTCTCTACCACACTTAGGGGTTTTTCCGTGGAAATACTCCTTATTTGAAAGTTAGAGCGTCGCAGAAAGCCAAGAGTAATTCCGCGGTGTTTTTTTCTCTCTCGTCGTTTTGCAGTGTAGTTCCACTCGCTTTTCCCCCCTTACTGTACTGTGCGGTTGATAGGAGTGCCAAGAGAATGGCGCACAACGCACTTTCACTCTTCCTTCTGTAAGCTTTTCCACTTATTAAGGTTATGGGCCAAAAACCACAGTCGTGTCTAAGGAAGTCCGTGCAAAGCACAAGACCCGAGGTTGTTTCCTCGATCGGTCCCACGCTTCTTTCAGTGACCAGCACGACGAGGGAATTAAAATAGCGCAAGCAGAAAGGGCATTGATGAGATCTGGAGAAACCTGCGCAGAGAGGCGGCACATCTCCTTTTTTTTTGTAATTACTTATCCGTTTTAGGAAATCAAGGGCTAAATTGCATTATTGCCTCAGAAATTGGGGGAGGGGGGGGATGAGGTGGAAGTGTAGAAAGGATTGCGTAATCCCTTCTCTACAGTTGTAATACTCTTGACTAAGGGTTGTGTCAAGGAAGCAAGCCAGACTAACTTGAACTTGATAGTGGCCTCATCGCAAGGAATAATAACCTCTATGTAGTACAATAGTGGTTCAAGGGAAGAGAAAAATTTTTTATAGGAGTTAACGCATATTGAAAGAAACAAGGGTCCTGAACTGTGGACTCATTTAAATAAAATAGTAATAAAAATCATTGTATTTATTCAAGGACCATGTAGAAATAAAGAAATAATCTTTATTCTTGATCAAAAGGCAAAGACAATACAATACTAATAAAAAAATAACTAATGATGGATGAGGTGGTGGAAAAATTCACGTTTGATCCACTCTCGTATTATTCGGGGATGATCCCCAAGCTGAGGTTCAATGCGGCGCTGATAGCTATATGGGGGTTGCTGCTCATATGCCACATCCTGCAACTGTACTGGAAGCAATACTGGTTCAGCATAGCTTTTATATGTGCTGCCATCTTGGAAGTCCTGGGTTACATTGGGCGTACTGCGTCCCATTTTAACGTTTACAACATAGATATGTTTTTATTACAGATTATATGCCTGACGATCGCCCCGGTGTTCACCATGGGTGGTATATATTACCAATTGGCCAAACTTATAGAGATTTACGGCCATAGGTTCTCGCTCTTGCCATCGCCAATGGCTTATTCCTACATTTTCATATTTAGCGATGTGGTGTCCTTGGCAATCCAGGCCGCGGGTGGTGGTACCTCGGGTGTGGCTGTTAATGAAGGTACCTCTACAAAGAAAGGTGACAGGATATTCGAAGCTGGGATTGCCATTCAGCTTGCCTCCATGATTATTTTCTTAGGTCTTTGGTTGCATTTCCTATACATGATCTACATCAAAGTTAGACTTGAATACACTGGCGAACGTAGATTTAGATTTTCCATGCTCAAGATACCACAGGAGAAGTTAGACCATCTATACAGAGAGAAGTATAGTGACCTTAGAATAAATCCAAAAAGATTTGTTTTCCATCATTTTAACTTAGCTCTAACCGCTACTGTTTTACTGGTCATTGTTCGTTGTTGCTACCGTCTCGCTGAATTACACCAAGGCTGGAGAGGATTCTTGATTACTCACGAATGGTACTTCATCATCCTCGATTCCCTGATGGTGACACTGGCTACCGTGATAATGACTATATTCCATCCGGGATTTGCTTTCAAGGGCAGACATCTGTCTATCCCAGTTACGCATGGTCGTTTGGATCCCGAAACTGTGGAATCAACCGATAGCCACATTCTATCCGAATCCACAGATAGTATGGAAAAAGATGAGAATGAAAAGGTAGCTGTACCAGAGATTGTACCAGACACTGACGACATTGAAAAACGTCCGTTTTATAAGAAAGTACCGAAGATGTCATTTAGCATTCCATTCAGAAAGAAATAAAGGATGGCAAAAACTTTTCATCAAAATCAAGGAACTCGGCTTTAATCTCATTTCAATCTTTGATCTTTCAATATTTCTGCATTAATTATAAAAAGAAAGAGTGAGAACATTTTGGTGAAGATAAAATGTTGTTCTTAAAATGTTTATGTTTAGATTATCATATTCACTACTAATCAATTTCGGCAAAATTAATTCTCAGTCAGCAAAAAAGCTGCAAAAAAAAGGTCTAATTTTGACGGATCTTACTTCTTACTATTTTGTAATATTACTTTAAATACTCTCTACATTCCATTATATTATATATCCAATTGAACAATTAATTTAATCATTACTTTATAACAGTTGTATACATACAAATCTTAATCATTCACAAAAAAACGTCCCTAACGATTACACGTAGCACTAGAAGTGAAAAATTCTAAACTTTTGGAAAAATGTTGTAAGCGATGCCCAATGCCATATCAAATTGGTATTAAGCTATTGGAAATCACTTAATCCTTGATAAATTAGTTCTGTTGCATTTTCTTATTCTAGGAAGAGGCACAACAAATCCTATCTAACTATTATACAGCCATAATGGGTGTTCCATCCTTTTTCAGATGGCTTTCTAGGAAATATCCGAAGATTATATCTCCAGTACTGGAAGAACCTCAGCAACTCGTTGATGGAGTTGCTTTACCGATAGATTATGCTGGTCCAAACCCTAATGGAGAGCTAGATAATCTTTATCTTGATATGAACGGTATTGTACATCCTTGTTCTCATCCTGAGAACAAACCTCCACCAGAGACAGAGGATGATATGCTGCTGGCGGTATTTGAATATACTAACAGAGTTCTAAATATGGCTAGACCCAGGAAAGTACTTGTGATAGCTGTCGATGGTGTTGCTCCAAGAGCCAAAATGAATCAACAGAGATCTAGACGTTTCAGAAGTGCTAGGGATGCTGAAATTGAAAATGAAGCTCGTGAAGAAATAATGCGCCAAAAAGAACAGTTGGGACAAATTATTGATGATTCAGTAAAAAATAAGAAGACATGGGATTCAAATGCCATTACACCTGGTACACCATTTATGGATAAGTTAGCCATTGCTCTTCGTTATTGGACTGCTTTCAAATTGGCAACTGATCCTGGTTGGAAAAATTTACAGGTTATTATCAGTGATGCAACAGTACCTGGTGAAGGTGAACATAAAATTATGAATTTCATCCGATCTCAAAGAGCCGATCCAGAATATAACCCTAATACAACACATTGTATATACGGTCTTGACGCTGATCTAATTTTTCTGGGATTAGCCACACATGAACCACATTTCAAGATTTTGAGAGAAGATGTTTTTGCACAAGACAATAGAAAAAGAAATAATGTGAAAGATACAATAGATATGACCGACGAAGAAAAAGATCTAATACGGAAACAAGACTCAGAAAAACCATTTTTATGGCTTCATATTAGTGTCCTTAGAGAATATTTGTCTGCTGAACTATGGACACCTAAGCTACCATTCCCTTTTGACCTGGAAAGGGCTATTGATGATTGGGTATTTATGTGTTTTTTCTGTGGTAATGATTTCTTACCACATTTGCCATGCTTGGATGTCAGAGAGAACAGTATTGATATTTTACTTGATATTTGGAAATCAATATTGCCTAGACTGAAAACATACATGACTTGTGATGGTAAATTGAATCTTGAATCAGTTGAGATGGTTCTGAAAGAGCTTGGGAATAGAGAAGGTGATATATTTAAGACAAGACATATTCAAGAAATCAGGAAAAAAGAAGCTAATGAAAGAAGAAAACAACAAAAGCAACAAAATGTTTCTACTGGACAAGATAGACATCCAACAAAGTTCAATGAACAATTACAGATGTACGACACTAATGGTAGTCTTGCAAAGGGTAGTTGGAATCTAACCACTAGCGACATGGTTAGATACAAAAAAGAGTTGATGCTTGCTAATGAAGGTGATGAAAACTCAATCAAAATCATTGAGGAGGTGAGTGAAAGGAATAACTCCCTAATGAAGGAGATTCAAAGTGAAATGACACCAGAAGATTACAAGGGAAATAACAATAACTTCACTGCTGCCGAATTGCTGAAGAAGAAGTTGAATGCTAGAAAACGTGAATTGAAAAAAGAGAAAGAAAATGAAGAGCAAGAACGTGCATCTAAACAGCCTAAAATAAGCGAAACTCCAGATGAGAGTGATCTTACTGAAGAAATTGAAGCAGATGTCATAGCTGAGGTGGAAGATGAAACCACACCCGATGAGAAGGATACCGACTCTATAATTACTGAGGTTCCCGAAATCTCTAATGGAGGGATTACTTCAGGTGTTATTGACACAGATGAAGCAGTTAAGCTTTTTGAGCCAGGGTACCATGATAGATACTATATTGAGAAATTTCACATTGAGCCTAATCAAATCCCAGCACTAAGCAAACACATGGTAAAATGCTATATAGAAGGTGTGTCATGGGTATTAATGTACTATTATCAAGGATGCGCCTCTTGGACGTGGTACTATCCTTACCATTATGCGCCTCTGGCAGAAGATTTTGTTGACTTCCATGACTTGGACATTAAGTTCGAACTTGGAGAGCCATTTTTGCCATATGAACAACTGATGAGTGTCCTTCCAGCTGCGTCTGGCCACAACCTACCGGAAGTTTTCCGTCCTCTGATGAGTTCCGAGGATTCTGAAATCATTGATTTCTACCCGACCGAGTTCCCCATTGACATGAATGGTAAGAAGATGTCATGGCAGGGTATTGCTCTGTTACCGTTCATTGATGAGACAAGACTATTGACTGCTACTAGAAACCAATACAAGTTCTTGAGTGAGGATGAAAAGAGGCGTAACACCCGTAACGATCCGGTACTACTGATTAGTAATAAGAATGTGAACTACGAGAAGTTCGCCAAAAGGCTTTACAAGAAAGGTCATGAGGACAACTTCCAGCTGGTATTCCATCATTTCAAGAGTAGTTTAGCCGGCATAGTATCAACTGACACGGAGGGTTTCAAGTTACATGCCAAGTTGCCATGCCCTATCCAGTCTGGTGCATTACCTGAGTTATCCACCAATCTATTCCTGAAGATGCAGTACAAGCTATTACCATTGCCCTCTGCTAACAAATCTCTGATCCTGAACGGGTTTATTCCTTCAGAACCCATGCTAACCCAGCATGACTTCGACTCCATTGTCTACAAGTACGGCACCAGAGGGTTCCAGAGGAACCAGAGGAACTTTGGCATGGAGATGAAGCAGAACATAGTACCAGTGGGCCCCAGTGGTACCACGCAGTATAAACCACGTATCGGCGGATACAGGTCGTTCTTCTACTTTGGCCAGCTAAACCAGCAGATGCACCAGCATAACCAGGTCTACCAGCAAAACCAGGCTCCTACACATGACAGATACAGGAACGACAGGTCCGACAGGGGTGGCAGAGGATATGGTAGACCCGACCACGATAGAGGTGATTACCGAGGTGATTACCGGGGTGATGGCTACAGAGGAGGACACAGAGGTGGCTACAGAGGAGGCTCAAGGTCTAGAGGCCCATCCTCAAGAGGTATCTCTTCCAGAGGCTATTCAGGACCAAGCAGATATAATAGATAGATATATATTAATTGCAACTCCTCTGTTTTTTGGTATCAATCATTCATAGTTTATCTAACTTGAACAAAAATGTAACAAAAACCACATGATATCACTTGCTACATTATAACACGAATTATATTAATAAAATCATACACGACAAATGAAAACATTAACGTCGAATTAATACCTGGAATATCGATCGCTACTGATGCAGTGTGATGAATACATTCGCCATAGTTTTAGATTAGTACCATTATTGCCATTTACATCAATTATCATTAGAACGATATAAAATACTTATCGAAGATGTCTTTTAAGCTAAAATAGACACTATAAAATAAATGTATTTGCTTCTTGTGTTTGATTTTCCACACCGAATCCAACAATTATAAACAATTCTTCCATAAAAGTTAAACAAAACGATTAATTTTTACAGAATTCATCCAGTTCAAACAGTCTGGTATATATTATTTTGTGTTGCAATTTCAGGATATGACTGCTAGGCTCTTGGACGTACTAACAATCAGGTATAGTGATTAATAAATGCATGGCACTGTCTGGAAGGAAGGTCGCATGGGCTGATGAATCACATATCCAATCAGTACTCACAAGAATCCTAAAAAGAGAAACACAGTTACTAAAAGAATCATAACTTCTGATTTGACCTTGATCTTAAAACCAGAACCTTGTAAAACAGAAGCTATTTGAGTGTCCGATGGCCCTCCGGTATGGCTGATGTTAACAGCGGAGCTTGACGGTATTAATAATGCAGTGGTCCCTAAATCGCTGGAGGTCTTTCCTAGCTGTTGCAGCCGTGACTGTGCTGTATGTGTATTCTGGTTATCATTTGTCGAACTCACGGAAGCATCATTCTCAGCGCCGCTTTGAACCGGTATTGATCCAAATGCCGGCGTGTTTTCGGTAGGGCGGGCAGAAACATCGGATGGCCTAGATCCCGTAGAAATAACTGGACGTGATGAACTATGAAGAACTGAGATTGAAGCAGATGAGGCATGTGGTTTAGACATTTGAGGTAGCATAATGCCCACAGATGATACATTTTCGCCATATTTAGAACTGTCCCCCGCAACTTCCTGTGGCACAGAACTCGATGCAGAAGTAGTACTATAAGAAGGCTTGTTTATCGGCCCTGCGGATCCTAAAGTATTTGTGATTATCAATGACACTGAACGGAAAGTATTGCGTCCACTAGAAACTGAAGTTCCATTAACAGAAGATAATCCTTGATTCTCATTACCATTGGCTGGCGTCTTTGTAGTGACGACCGTGTTTCCAGAATTGCTAGAGATAGTGCTTTGCGCATCCACTGTGGTATAAGGATTTTCCTTGGAAACAAATGAAGTAGGGTAATTCGATGTAACGTCTAACTCAGAATCCACTAACAACCAATCGTTACTGAATATCGTGGTCGTGTATGTAATGGTCTTCCCATCAGAGTCTGTAGTTGTGACATGAGATACTACCTC